>WBZR01000151.1_pt1 | contig 121129 bp, 95 predicted proteins | sample 5204231 | NCBI WGS metagenome assembly WBZR01 (sample SAMN12412403, study PRJNA552823) | activated sludge metagenome | isolation source: activated sludge from anammox sidestream of wastewater treatment plant... | place: USA: Virginia | collected 2017-08
GACGGTCTGAACCCAGCTCGCGTACCGCTTTAACGGGCGAACAGCCCGACCCTTGGGACCTTGTCCAGCCCCAGGATGCGATGAGCCGACATCGAGGTGCCGAGCGAGATCGTCGATGTGAACTCTTGGATCTCACCAGCCTGTTATCCCCGGGGTAGCTTTTATCCGGTAAGCCACGGCCCTTCCACTCGGTACCGTGGGATCACTAAGCCCGACTTTCGTCTCTGTTCGGCGCGTTGGCCTTACAGTCAAGCTCCCTTATGCCTTTACACTCTATGGTGGGTTTCCATTCCACCTGAGGGAACCTTTGGGCGCCTCCGTTACCTTTTGGGAGGCGACCGCCCCAGTCAAACTGCCCACCTGGCACGGTCCCCCATCCGGATGACGGAATGGGGTTAGGATCTAAACATAATCAGGGTGGTATTTCACTGGCGGCTCCACCGACGCTGACGCGCCAGCTTCAAAGCCTCCCACCTATGCTACACAGATCATGTCCAAATACAATGCCAAGTTGCAGTAAAGCTCCACGGGGTCTTTTTGTCCTGCTGCGGGTAGGCCGCATCTTCACAGCCATTTCAATTTCACCGGGTCCCTCGTCGAGACAGTGCTCTAATTGTTACGCGGTTCGTGCGGGTCGGAACTTACCCGACAAGGAATTTCGCTCTACATTGTTACTACCATATTCTGGCGAGCCGGTCATTTCTGCCGGCTTCCTCATGTCGCCATGAGGTACGGACTATATCTTCACCTTTCGGTGTTTGGCGTATAGTCTCTGAGGATTCTTGACGTGTTCGTCAAGCCTTTCCTGCTGATTGCCTGCACTGGGCGCATTGTTACCCTTCGACACGCTCAGGGTAGCGCCAGATACTCAGGGTTCCCAGCATATAGCCAAATTTTACTAAAGCTACGAATTAACCTTAGGACCGTTTATTTACGTTACACATTTCTGTGCGGCTTTGTCAAAAGCCCTTCGTATCGCTACGAAGATCGGACTATATCATTTCAAACAGGAACTTGCGGCTTTCTTTCGTTCCTGCCGAACTTAGCGTATAGTCTCTGAGGATTCTCAACTTATTCAGTCAAGTCTTTCCTGCTGATTGTCTGCACTGGTCGCATTGTTACTCCTTGCGAAGTAGCGCCAGATACACCAGAGTTTCCAGCATATGGCTAAGTTTATTAGCGTAACTACAACGGTTATCTTATAGTTACGGCCGCCGTTCACTGGGGCTTCAGTTCAAAGCTTTGGCTTGCGCCTAACCTCTCCCTTTAACCTTCCAGCACTGGGCACGCGTCAGCCCCTATACATCGCCTTACGGCTTAGCAGAGACCTGTGGTTTTGTTAACCAGTCACCAGAGCCATTTCACTGCGACCCTCCGGGGCTTTGACACCCCAGGGGGTACCCCTTCTCCCGAAGTTACGGGGTCATGTTGCCTAGTTCCTTAACGAGGGTTCTCCCGTTCGCCTTGGTATACTCTACCCATCTACCAGTGTCGGTTTGCGGTACGAGCGCTAAAGAGTTGTGCTTAGAGACTTTTCTGGGCAACAAGGCTCAGCCACTTCGCTTATTACAGCCCGCTCCCACCTCAGCTCAACCGGCGGATTTCCCTGCCAGTCTCAACGCCTAAATGGTTCGAACCCAAATCCAATAATGGGCTGGCCTACCTCGTTGCGTCCTCCCATCGCACTCTCTAGCGGTTCCGGAATATTAACCGGATATCCATCGCCTACGCCTCTCGGCCTCGGCTAAGGACTCGACTAACCCGACGCGGAATGACCTGGCGTCGGAAACCTTAGATTTACGGCGAACACGGTTCTCACGTGTTTGTACGCTACTCATGCCTGCATTCTCACTTCTGTCCGCTCCAGTCGCCCTTACGATCGACCTTCACCGCTGACAGAACGCTCCCCTACTGCCCCGTCTTGCGACGAGACTCATGGCTTCGGTACTATGCTTAGCCCCGTTAAGTTTTCCGCGCAAAGTCACTAGACCAGTAAGCTGTTACGCACTTTTTAAAGGGTGGCTGCTTCTAAGCCAACCTCCTGGTTGTTCAAGTAACCTCACCTCGTTCACCACTTAGCATAGATTTGAGGACCTTAGCCGATGATCTGGGCTGTTTCCCTTTCGACACCGAAACTCATCTCCCGGCGTCCGACTGCCATGCTATGGAGTACTGGCATTCCGAGTTTGATTGGGTTCAGTAAGCTGTAAGCCCCTTAGCCCATTCAGTGCTGTACCTCCAGTACTAAACGCATGACGCTAGCCCTAAAGCTATTTCGGGGAGAACCAGCTATCTCCGTGTTCGATTGGCATATCACCTCTACCCACAGGTCATCCCCTAACTTTGCAACGTTAGTGGGTTCGGGCCTCCACGAGCGTTTAGACTCGCTTCACCCTGCCCATGGGTAGCTCACACGGTTTCGGGCCTAATCCCAGCGACTATGCGCCCTATTCAGACTCGCTTTCGCTACGGCTTCGGGTGTCACTCCCTTAACCTTGCCACTGAGATTAACTCGCAGGCTCATTCTCCAAGAGGCACGCTGTCAGGCATTACAGGGAACCTCCGCATTTCTGCGGCGCTCGACCTGTCGTAGCCCTCCAACTGCTTGTAAGCTTACGGTTTCAGGTTCTATTTCACTCCCCTAACAGGGGGACTTTTCACCTTTCCCTCACGGTACTAGTTCACTATCGGTCGTCAAGCGTATTTAGCCTTAGAGAGTGGACTCCCTAGCTTCCTGCCGGATTAGCGTGCCCGGCAGTACTCAGGAACACGGCGGAAGACAGTCAGTTTTCGCATACGGGGCTGTTACCCTCTTTGGCAGGCTTTCCCACACCTTTCCGCTAACTGATTGTTTTGTAACTTCCATATGCCGGTCCTACAACCCCGTCCATGCAAGCATGGGCGGTTTGGGCTGTTCCCCGTTCGCTCGCCACTACTGGGGGAATCGTTTCTTTTCCTCTGGGTACTTAGATGTTTCAGTTCCCCAGGTTCCCATCCTCAAACCTATGTGTTCGGTAAGAGGACGCTGTTGGTTCGCAACAGCAGGTTTCCCTATTCGGACATTCTCGGATCGACGCCTGTACACGGCTCCCCGGAGACTTTTCGCAGTGTCCCACGTCCTTCATCGGCGCTTGACGCCAAGGCATTCACCATAAGCTCTTAGTAGCTTCTCCACGTGATACGGAGAAATTGATACTTTTCTTTCTTTATGACAAATTGCTTTGTCGGCCTACATCAATTGCTATTCAGTTTTTAAGGTTCATTCACCATTGACCGGTGACCGACGCCCTCGACGCTCGAGAGCATCGGTCAACTTTCAATATTCGGCTGAGAGGCACAAAACGACCCGGCAAGCACTGCCGGGTCGCAAGATACCCAGTTTACAGTGCAAGACTTTCGATTTAGGCGCTTTTTTCGTTCAACAAACTTTGTATACTCTCCATACTTGCCAGTTACGAACTCAGTGGAGATGGCGGGATTTGAACCCGCGACCTTCGCCTTGCAAAGGCGCTGCTCTCCCGCTGAGCTACATCCCCGGTTAGTCTTGTAGTCTCCTCGTCCATAGTCTAGTAGTCGCTTTAGCGCTTCAACCATCAGACTAACCGATCATCCGACCACCAAGACCAAACAGAGTGGGCTTGACAGGATTCGAACCTGTGACCCCTGCGTTATCAGCACAGTGCTCTAACCAACTGAGCTACAAGCCCCGGGGAACTCCTCAACAACTGAACAGTGACAGGAAACGCTATTATGAGAACCAGCCTGCCCATTCACCGTGTTGGGCATATAGAGCGGCATCCCCTTAGGGAGCGCTCGTCTTACTCTAGAAAGGAGGTGATCCAGGCGCACCTTCCGGTACACCTACCTTGTTCATGTGGGTCTCTGTGTCGCCACAAAGCATGGACTATATCTTCATCCTCTCCAAGATTCCTGCCTTACGCGGATGCCATGAACCTATTTTCTCTGCAAAGTCTTCGTGCGATTTCGCCCGAACATAAAATCTCCAGTAGTTTGGGTCTACTTCAACGCTCGGGTTGTGCATTTCGCCGCACTCAATTCCCATATCATCGAGAATTATCTTCACTTTCTCCAGCTCGTCGTAGTCTTTCTGAGTAAACTGGATGTAGAACCTTGCGTCTGGCGACTGTGGAAGCCCGCCTTCTGCATCAAAGTAACCACGCACATAAGCGACTCGCTCATCATCGAATTTCAGAATATCCGGGTCGAAATCCACATCGAGGAATTTTGCCGTTGTTTCAAGCACATAAACCTCGCGGGCACTTCCCTCTCGATAGATCCAGGCACTGTGACCTAATTCGGCGAGAATTTCTTTCAGCCTCATAAGCCAGTCAGTACCCTTTTGCGATATTCGATGAGTATTGTGCTGGTCGCTTCGAGTTCCGTCATGAAGCGCGCCTTGCAGATAGGATTGGTATTCACGTTTCGACATGTTCTTTAGAAAGGGGTCAGCGTGTAGTCTCTGAGGGGTCATTCCCATCCGTTCAGGACGGACAAAAAGAGGACTTCCCTGCTGATTGACCGCATCGCTTTCGGATTGTCACTGCCATCTCCTTATTTCACCTGAGGATAATGGCGAGTACCAAAAAGACACTCGCGGTTGTTCCAGCATACAGCTGAATTTTTTCATCGCCGTTACCGGCGAGAGTCGCAACTTATTCACGACTTCGTCCCAGTCACCAGCACCACCTTCGACGGCGCCCTCCTTGCGGTTAAGCTACCGGCTTCAGGTGTTACCAGCTCCCATGACGTGACGGGCGGTGTGTACAAGGCCCGAGAACGTATTCAACGCACTATAGCTGACGCGCGTTTACTAGCAACTCCGGCTTCATGCAGGCGAGTTGCAGCCTGCAATCTGAACTGAGGACAGTTTTGGGGGATTGGCTCCGCCTCGCGGCTTAGCAACCCATTGTACTGCCCATTGTAGCGTGTGTGTAGCCCCGGACATAAAGGCCATGCGGACTTGACGTCATCCCCACCTTCCTCCGGCTTGATACCGGCGGTCCCGTATGACACATGTAACATACGGCGAGGGTTGCGCTCGTTAGCGGACTTAACCGAACATCTCACGACACGAGCTGACGACAGCCATGCAACACCTGTGCAAGCTCCCTTGCGGGTCGTTCACCTTTCGGATCACTACCACTTGCATGTCAAACCCGGGTAAGGTTCTTCGTGTAGCATCGAATTAAACCACACGCTCCGCTGCTTGTGCGGGCCCCCGTCAATTCCTTTGAGTTTTAATCTTGCGATCGTAGTCCCCAGGCGGTTAACTTATCGCGTTTGCTGCGGCACTGATGGAGTTTAAGCCACCAACGCCAAGTTAACATCGTTTACGGCTAGGATTACCGGGGTCTCTAATCCCGTTTACTACCCTAGCTTTCGCGTCTGAGCGTCAGAAATGGTCCAGAAGATCGCTTTCGCCACTGGTGTTCCTCCAGATATCTACGCATTTCACCACTACACCTGGAATTCCATCTTCCTCTACCACTCTCAAGCCCGGTAGTATTGAACGACCTCTCCTAGTTAAGCCAGGAGATTTCACGCCCAACTTACCGAACCGCCTGCACGCGCTTTACGCCCAGTGAATCCGGATAACGCTCGCCTCCTACGTTTTACCGCGGCTGCTGGCACGTAGTTAGCCGAGACTTATTCCTAAGATACTGTCCTTTCTCATCTCTCAGAAAAGCGCTTTACGACCCGAAGGCCTTCATCGCGCACGCGGCGTTGCTGCTTCAGGCTTTCGCCCATTGAGCAATATTCCCTACTGCTGCCACCCGTAGGTGTATGGACCGTGTTTCAGTTCCATTGTGGGGGGCCACCCTCTCAGGTCCCCTACCCGTCGTCGCCTTGGTGAGCCGTTACCTCACCAACTAGCTGATGGGACGCAGGTCCCTCCCAAAGCGCATTGCTGCTTTAGTCATCGGTTTCTAAACCCGAAGACCACATGCGGTATTAGCAATCCTTTCGGACTGTTATCCCACACTTTGGGGCAGGTCACCCACGCGTTACTCACCCGTTCGCCACTAGGACACTCTCGTATTGCTACAAAAGCGCCTCGTTCGACTTGCATGTATTAGGCACGCCGCCAGCGTTCATCCTGAGCCAGGATCAAACTCTCCGCAAAAAATCAACACTCTTGCGAGTGTAAAAGTCACGGAATTGACTGGTTCGTCATCATTACTGTTTCCTATCACTGTTCAGTTGTTAAGGTGCCTGCCATTTGAGCGGGCTGTATTCTACCCGCAGGGTAAACCGTCGTCAAGGTCTTTACAGACTAAAACACCGATGCTTCCTGCTCTTTTGCATCGGTTCATCAGGCTGCAAAACCGCTTCGCTTTGTGTCTCTGATGTGGACGGTTACTCAGTTGTCAATGATCTGTCTGGGAGACGAAATCGTTTGTTGTTACTGGCGAACGGGAATTATACGCATCTGTAATTATTTGTCAATGGATTCAAGACATTTAAACCTTAAAAAATCGCGCGAGTTTTTGGAACGCCGCCGCCTGAGACTCGATCAATCTCACCGCCTCCCCAACCCCGTCTTCGCCTCTTATCCCCTGACCTGTAGCCTGCGCCCGCTCAAGAAGAGCCTTCGACTCCGCCTCAGCCATGGCCTTGACCATCCTCTCCGCCGAAAGTTGATTCACGCGAATCGGCTTGGGCGCTGCCCCAACAGCATGGACTCTGTTTCCCCAAAACGGTTGATCCGCCATGAAAGGCACAACCACCTGCGGAATCCCCGCCCGCAAACCGGCGGATGTCGTCCCAGCACCGCCGTGATGAACGATCATCTTACACTTCGGCAACAACCAATCGTGCGGCGCGGACTCTAGATACAGCAAGTCGCCCGTCGCTTCGCGTTTTACGCTGCCCCATCCCGACAGAACAATGGCGCGATTCTTTGTCCGCTTCAAGGCGGCGCGCATTATCCCGTCAATGTTCTGCGCGTCTTTATGAATCATGCTCCCAAATGAAATGCAAACCGGCGCAGTTCCCGATTCCAGAAACATTTTTAATTCATCCGGCGGCGCATAGGATGTATTGTATGGCAGGAAAAAGTAACCGGCGACGCGCACATGCGGTTCCCAGTCGCTTGAGGGTGGGATCAGGCTCGGGGACCAGGCGCACAGGATCGGGGTCCGGGGGCGAGGCGGGGAATCTTTGAAGGGAGAATAAAGATTTCGCCTGGGCAATCCCGCTTTGCGGCGGACTTGTTCAAATCCCATTTGCGCGGCCAGCATCGAAAATTGTTCCGCTATTTTGTGCGTAAGGCGATTCAAAAAACGGATGCGAAAATCGGGCATGGAGACATGCGGGTAATCGCCGGTTGGGTTGAACATCGGGAATGTTTGAACGTGAACGTCGGGGATGTTTTTTTCGCGGGCAAGCGTATGCGCGCCGACGGCGTGGGTGAAGGAATGAACGATGAGGTCGGCGTTGCGGCAGGCTTCGTCGGTTTGGCGCAAAATGTCCGCTCCGATTTCGATGGCGTGATTCAACAACTCGCGCGCCTGTTTGAAGGGGTTGTATCCTGCGTCGTTCAGGCGGCGGCTGAGTTCTTCGGGGTCGCCCGCCAGCGGAAAGAAAGTTATGCCATGTTCTTCAACAAGGTTTTTGAATCCGGCAGGCGCAGCAAGGATGACGGTATGCCCGCGAGACATCAAGCCGAGAGACAGGGGAAGGAATGGTTGAACGTCGCCGCGAGAGCCGTAGGTGAGAATGGTGATGTTCATTAATAAAAATAACCTGACAGGTTTTAAAAGCCTGTCAGGTCTTTGGCCTCTTAATTCATCTCATGTCTGCCGGACAGCGCCCGCAACAAGGTATTTTGATCGGCGTATTCCAGGTCGCCGCCCACGGGCAAGCCGCGCGCCAGGCGGGTGACCTTGACTCCCATCGGTTCAAGTTGTTGGCGAAGATACAACGCCGTGGCGTCGCCTTCCATGCTTGGATTGGTGGCGATGATGACCTCCCCCACTCCTCCGCGCGCCACGCGCTCGACGAGTTGCCGGATCTTCAAATCGTCGGGTCCGACGCCTTCGATGGGAGATAACACTCCCTGTAAGACATGATACTTGCCTTGAAAGCCGCCCGTGCGTTCAAGCGCCAAAACGTCCAAGGCTTCTTCAACGACGCAGATGAGGGATGAATCGCGCTTTTGGGATTCGCAAATCTCACAGCGCTCGCGCCCCGCGTCGGTGATGTTGAAACATTCGGAGCAAAAGGCGGTGTTGGCTTTGAGGTTCGCCAGCGCGACGGATAAATCTTGCGCGACGTCTTCGGGTGCGCGAAGCAGATAGAACGCCAGCCGCGAGGCGGACTTGGGCCCAATGCCGGGCAGACGTTCGAGGGCGGTGACGAGGGATTGAATGGATTCGGGGAGGAGCATGGGGGTTGCAGGTTACAGGTTGCAGGTTGCGGGTTACAGGTGACAGGTTGCAGGTTGCAGGTTACAGGTTGCAGGTTGCAGGTTACAGGTTACAAGGCGCAGATACATCTCGTAACTCGTATCGTGTAACTCGTACTCAAAAGGGAAGTCCGCCCGCCAGCGGGCCCATCATCTTCTGTTGCAGTTCGCGCGATTGGTCGAGCGCCATATTGACGGCGGATAAGACCATGTCTTGCAGCATTTCGGCATCGGCATCTTTGAGAAAATCAGGAGAAATCTCAACCGACTTGCATTTCTGGTCGCCGGTCATGACAACTTTGATCGCTCCCCCGCCGGTTGTGACGGCGACGGTTTCTTCGGCAAGTTTTGCCTGCGCCTCCTCCATTTGTTTCTGCATACGTTGCAATTGCTGCATCACGCCAGCCTGTCCGCCCAGGGCGGGGCCTTTGTTGAATCCTTTTGCCATAAGTTAATCTCCTAGTTGAGTAGTTACATAGTTACGTGGTTGGCGGTCAATCCCACCAAGCGGAAAGAAGTATGTATGAAGTATCTGGTATTTTGCTTGTTCCACTATTGTTTTTATTCGAAGTCGCCATAATCAACCTCACTCACCAATTACCAATCTCCAATTACCGCTCTATTCATCCATATCCACGATCTCGCCGCCGTGCTGGATCGCCGCGGCGACCATGCCGTCTTGCGCGACGTGGGCGGGGAGTTTGCCTTTGGCGGTGGTGACGACGCATCGCACGGAGATGTCCACGCGCAGGTGGTCTTTGATGAGGCGCTGGATGGTTTCGATCTGGTCGGGCTTGTTGAGCTTTTCTACGAGCACGTCGCTTGCCATGCCGAGGATGAGGGTTCTGCCTTGCACGTCAATCATCTTGACCGAGTTCATCAACGCGCCGAGGTTCGCCTGCGCTTTGGGAAGGGCGTTGATGAGCGGCTTCCAGGCTTTGACAATGTCATTGGAGTTGATGACTGGCGATTCGACGACGGGCTGCGCCGGTCCCCCATTTGGGGACGCGTCTTTCTTAACCTCAGGCTTGGATTCGGCTGCGGGAGCGGATGCAGGCTTGGGCTGAGTCCGAACCGGGGCGGCGGGTTGGGGAGATTCGGCCGGGGCTTCGACGGCTTCCGCGAGGGCGAGTTCCAGACTCAAAGAGGGCTGCCAGCCGCCGCGTAAATCCACTGCGGCGTTGTTGAAGATTTTCATCATGCGCAAAACTTCGGGGGCGTTGAAGGATTTGGCGTGCGCTTCCATTTGGGTTTTGACTTCGCGCGCGGCTTCGACCTGGTCGGCGTTTCCCATTTGGATGAGCATGAGGCCGCGGGTATATTCGACGAGTTGGCGGGCGAGCGAGCGCGGGTCGGCGCCGGAGTCGAGGGCGCGGTGGATGGTTTCGAGTCCGCGCGCGGGGCGATGGTCGAGGATGGAGGCGATGACATCCAGAACGGTCTGACTGGTGGCTGTGCCGAGGACTTGTTGCGCGAGGGCGAGGGTGATCTTTGCGCCCGTGGAGGCGAGTTGATCGAGGAGCGATTGCGCGTCGCGCATTCCGCCTGCGGATTGGCGGGCGATGAGCGTGAGGGCTTCGTCTTCGACCTGGATGTTTTCGGCGGCGGCGATTTGTTTCAGGTTGGCGACGATTTCGTCAATGGGGACGCGGCGAAATTCGTGGCGCTGGCAACGGGATAAAACGGTGGCGGGGATTTTGTGGATTTCGGTGGTGGCTAAAACAAATATGGCGTGCGGCGGGGGTTCTTCGAGGGTTTTGAGCAGGGCGTTGAAGGCGCCGCCCGACATCATGTGAACTTCGTCCACGATGTAGACTTTGTAGCGTCCCTGCGTGGGGGCGAAGTTGATTTTGTCGCGCAGATCGCGGACGTCGTCCACGCCGTTGTTGGAGGCGGCGTCAATTTCGATGAGGTCCATGAAGCGGTTTTCGTTGACGGCGGCGCAATGTTCGCAGGCGTTGTCGGGTCTTTGGGCGGGGTCGTCGTTGAGGCAGTTGACGGCTTTTGCCAGCAGGCGCGCGACGGTGGTCTTGCCTGTTCCGCGCGGTCCGGCGAAGAGGTAGGCGTGAGCCACGCGGTCAGCCCGGACGGAGTTGATCAGGGTTTGGACGACGTGGTCTTGTCCGATCACGGCATCCCATTGTTTTGGGCGGTATTTGCGGTAGAGGGCCTGGGTCATTTTAGTTTGGTAGTCGGATAGTCGAGTAGTCGAGTAGTTGGATGGTCGGTGGAAAGTAGAAAGTGGCGCGATGATATTGTTTGGTTGTTTACCATATTCGTTTATTTGCGCTGTCCGTTCGCGGACGGTTTATTTCGCCAACGTCAATAAGCCGTCTTCTTCAAGCGCGGCAACATAACCTTGAATGGCTTCTTTGATATTAGACACCGCTTCTTCAGTTGTCTCGCCTTGGCTGATACACCCAGGCAGGCTGGGGCGCTCTGCCGCCATATAGCCATCTTCGCCATCGTAAACAATAACCTGTCTCATCTGCAAATCTCCAATTACCAATTACCAATCACCATTTACGGCACGCGGTACACCGCCCTCAAATTCCCCTGCGAGTCAAACAGTCTGGCTTCCTCGCCGGAGTCCCAGACTGCTTCGCCGATGCCCCAGTACAGGTCAATGACGGTATCGGAGCCTGCAATGGTGTGAACCTGTACCGCTCCGTTGGGGTAAAGGATGACGCCGCCTGGAAAAGCAAAGGTATTGCCGTCTTCATCCTTGAGTTGCCATGCGGTCAGGTCAAGTTGCCCTTCGCCTTCGAACTTGATGATGGCGATTTCCGATGACGCCGCCCCCGCCCCCACCACGCTGCTGATCTTTACGGGGATATCCGCCTGCAATTCGGCGTTCGCCGCCGGGGCAGAATCGCCGCCGCCGGTTGATGTCGCCTGAACCTGCAACGCGACGGGCTGGGTCACGGCGCGGTAGTTGCGGTCGTACCAGAACAGGATTCCGCCCGTCACGCTCGCCGAGACGAAGACGTTCAACAGCAGGTATTGGATGAGTTTGCGGCGACCCATTCCTACTTATCTCCAGGCAACGGGCGTTGACGGACTCGTTGGCGGTCCGCAACAGTAAATTTACCTTCCAAAGTCAGTCCTTCGATTTGCATCAATTCCATCACACGTTCATATGGTTCGCTTGGAGAGTCCGGGTCGAAGCGAAAGTACACAACGCCGAAAGGAACGGGTAATTTCAATTTGAAGATCAAATCGCCGTAATCCCTGTCGAATGTCAAAACGATCAAGCCGTCATTGGCTGCGCGGGAAAGAACAGCCGCGTCTTTTGCTCCTGCCATTTCTTCCGCAACGGCAAAGATGGTAAAGCCAGCCTCTCTCAAAAGGCGCGCGCTCGCTAGCGGAAAATTTTCATTGGCGAGGAATTTCATTGACAGGTCATGCCGGAACTACAAATAAAGATTCATCGCGCATACATTCTGCAACATAGGCAAAAACCGCGCGAAGGGATTCTGTCGTCAAAGATGGATAATTATCCAAAACCTGTTGTTCCGTCCAACCAGCGGCAAATAGACCAACCAAAAAGTCCACAGCCAGCCGCGTGCCTTTGACGACCGGTTTTCCCATCAAAATTTCAGGGTCTGAGTGAATATACTTCTTCCAATCCATACTGCCTCCACAATAAACGGCAATGGGATTATACATCACCGAGTCATGGATACTGCCACCCAATCCTTCATCTGACGAACCTCGCCTCGTTTCAAGCCTTTAGCCTGCCCAGCCTGCATGACGCTTTCCGCCTGGTGATCGAGAATCCCGCTTAGGATGATCTCTCCATTGGGCTGGATCAAGTCCGCCAGCCCCGCGTCGAAGAGGCGGATCAACACCGGCGCGAGGATGTTCGCCGCCACCAGCGGGGCGGACTGGAACGGGAATTGCCCCGCCAAAATTTCGCCAACGGAGCCTTGTCCCAAAATCAACTCCTCCCCTATCCCATTGAGGTCTGCGTTCTCGCGGGAATTTTTGACGGATTCAATGTCTGTGTCCACGCCCAATACTTTTTTCGCGCCAAGTTTCAACGCCGCAATCGAAAGGATGCCCGAGCCGCAACCGACATCAATTACCAACCCTTCGGCGGCGCTCAGGGCAGGTACCCAATTACTACTTACCGATCTCTCCATCAACTCCAAACACAACTGCGTCGTGGGATGCGTCCCCGTGCCAAAGGCCATGCCCGGGTCAATTTTGATCGGGATTCGTTTCGGGTCTGGATTCTCCAGCCAGGCGGGGAGGATGAGGAGTCGCTCTCCGATGAGAATCGGCTTGTAGTGTTGGCGCCAGGCTTCCATCCAGTTTTGATCCGCGATCTGTCTGTAGATGGGAGTCGGCACGGGCTGAATCATCCCCAGATAGAAAAGCGACTCCTCCACTTTCTGCCGCGTCTCCTCGAGCTGGTCGTTCACCTCCAAATATGCGCGGACGGTGATGGGGCCCGTCGCCGTGCCTTCGTCCTCTTCGTCGTTGAATTTGACGCCCTGTTCGGTCATTACGCCGTTGGGGGCAAAACGCGCCAGCACATCGGCGACGGATTCGGCGAGTTCGCCGGTGACGGTGAGGGAAATTTCAAGCCAGTTCATGTCATCTCCAAATTAAGTGTCCAACCGTTCGTCCCAGCCAGACGGCCAACAACCCAAGAATCACGTTCGCGCCGACGTTGGCCATGGCGTTCATCATGTAATCCTGTCGCGCCAGATTGACCGTGTCGTTGCCGAAGGATGAAAAAGTGGTGAATCCGCCCAGCACGCCAATGACCAGAAACGCGCGCGACTCATTTGAGAACGCGCCGTATTTCTCGCCGACCTGGGCCAGCAAACCGATGGCAAAGCAACCCACGACATTAACTGCCAGCGTGCCGAACGGAAAGTCCATTCGATTCGCGGCTTGCTGAACGTAGCCGCTGATCCAATAACGCAAGATTGAGCCGATAAATCCGCCCGCGCCGACAAGAAGAATGTTTTTCATATTGCCTTTTGATGATAGACGATTAGTTCGTCCGCGGTCTATCGTCCGTCGTCCATCATCTCTTTCGCCGCCCAACGGACCAATTCCTTTTCCCCGATCAGCATCGCAGGCAGGTTATCCACATCAAAATACCTCATCTCCGAAATCTCATGCGACGGTTTGAATTCGCCGCCGGTTATTTTGCACAGGTAGGTAACGCTCAGGTGCGGGAATTCGCGCGCGCTGCCGACCTTGCACAACTGAAGCGCTTCGATCTCCATGCCCGTCTCTTCGTAAAATTCGCGCGTCACCGCTTCGATCGGTTGCTCGCCGTACTCCAACGCTCCGCCGGGGATGCCCCATTCGTATTTGCGATATGTATGTTTGAAAAGCAAGACCCTGCCGCGCTCGTCGAAGATCAACGCCGAGACGCCCGCGTTAAATTTTGGTTGAGTAATACGTGTCACAAAAACATGCAACCACATGGGCAGGAGTCGCCACAGGCGCAAGAGAGGTTTAAGCATAGGCGAGGGGATTATAAATGAACAAAACGGACTCTCACGTTCGATTGAGAGTCCGTTTCTTTTTTTCTCCTTCTCTTTACCGCTCAACTTTTTCCCACAACGCGCGCGCAATCTTTTCCTGATCCACCGGCAGGCTGTCCACCCTCACGCCGACGGCGTTGTAGATGGCGTTGGTGATGGCGGGCGTGGTGGGGATGGATGAAATTTCGCCCACGCCTTTCGCGCCGTACGGTCCTGCCGCAACCGGATGCTCGACGATGATGGCGGTGATCTCCGGCGCGAGCATGATGCCCGGCACGCGATAGCGGGCAAGCCGGTCTGTGATCACGTTGCCGTCCTCGACGATGAAGTCTTCCGTCAGGCAGTTGCCCAGCCCCATCATTACGCCGCCCTCAACCTGTCCCTGCAAACCAAGCGGATTGACCGCCATGCCCACGTCGTTGGCGGAGATGACGCGCAGGACGCGAACTTCGCCGGTCAGTTTGTTCACTTCCACTTCGGCGGCTTGCACGCCGAAGGAAAAGGCGAAGTGCATATCGCCGCCCGTCCCCAGCGGCTGGGTCTTCGGCGCTTCATATTCGTAGCGGACTCTCGGCAGTTGTCCCATCGCGGTCATTTCTTTGTAGATTTCGGCGTAGGTCAGCGAATGCCCGTTGACGCGAACGACTCCATCCTCAAAGCGGATTGTCTCGGGGCGCGCGTCGAATTTCTCCGCCATCGAAGCGGAGATTTGCTCGCGCAATGTTTTTGCGGCATAGCGTGAAGCGTTGCCGGTTACAAACGTCTGGCGCGAGGCGGTCGTGGGTCCGCCGTTGGGAGTCAAATCCGTATCCATCACCAGCACGCGGACTTTCTCCGGCTCGACGCCCATCTCTTCGGCGACGGTCAGGCGCATGACGGTGACGAGTCCCTGCCCCAATTCCGCCGCCGAACTGCGGACTTGGAATGTGCCGTCTTCGTACAACTCAACATCGGCTCCAGAAATATCCGGCGCGCCGCCGCCCAGCCCCGTATTTTTATATGCCGCGGCGAATCCCCACGAACGAACCAGGTGCGGTGTGTCAGGCGTAGACCGCGGCTTGAACAACTCTTCGCGCGGCAAACCTGAAACCTGGCACATCGCCCCTGACACCTTATCAATACATTCCATCAAACCCACAGATTCTTTCAATTCCTGCCCGGTGTTGGTGATACTGCCGATTCGCAGGGCATTCATGCGGCGCAATTCAACCGGGTCGAGGTTCAAAGTCTCGGCGAGTTTGTCCATCATGGATTCGACGGCGAAGGCCGATTGCGTCACGCCAAATCCGCGAAACGCTCCGGCGGGCGGGTTGTTGGTGTACATGGCGTAACAATCGGCGCGAACATGTTCGATGTCATACGGACCTGCCGAGTGCGTGGTGGCGCGGGTCATCACCTTTTCGCCGAGCGAGGCGTACGCGCCCGTGTCGCCGTACAGTTCGGTCTCGCAGGCAACCAGCCGCCCATTTTTCTTCGCCCCGATCTTGACGCGAATTTGCGTGGCATGGCGCTTCGGATGGACGAGCAAACTTTCCCGCCGGTCGAAGAGCATCTTCACGGGTTTTCCGGTTGCGTTTGCAAGCATGGCGGCATGGATCTGCCCCGCCACGTCCTCCTTGCCGCCGAAGCCGCCGCCCATCAACTGCCCGACGATGCGGATGCGCGACTCATCCCAACCCAGCGCGCGCGCAACCTGCGTGCGGTCTTGATATGGGATTTGCGAGCCGACATAAATTTCAATTCGGAAACCTGACGGGTCTCCAGAAGGACCGTCAGGTTTTATAGGCACGGCAATACTGCATTCCGGTTCCAGGAAGGCATGGTCGGTGGTCTGCGTGTGAAAAGTATGTTCGAGGATCACGTCGGCGGAGGCAAAGCCCTTCTCCATGTCGCCTTTGCGGACTTTGATATGCTTCAACAAATTTCCATGTTCGTGGATTTGGGGAACGTCCGCCCGACGAGCCATGACCGGATTTGTGATGACGGGCTGGGGATCAAACTCCGCCTCGATCAACCCGACGGCTTGTTCGGCGATCTCCGGGCTTTGTGCGGCCACGATGGCGAGAGCGTCGCCGACATAACGCGCGCGTTCATGGACTCCCACCATGACGGGCCAGTCGTAGATGACCAGTCCGTGATTCTTTTCGGCGGGGATGTCTTCCGCGGTCAAGACCGCAATCACGCCGGGCAGGGCTCTGGCTTTGGATACGTCCAGCCGCTTCAAGAAACCGTGCGGGATCATGGCGCGTTTGGCTTTGGCGTACAACATGCCCTCGAATGTCAGGTCGTCGGTGTAGATGGCTTCGCCGGTTACTTTCTCCCGCGCTTCGGGGCGCAGATGTTTACGCCCGACCGTTTTATGTTCGTGGATCGAATCGGGAATGTGGGACGGCAGTTTGACCGGTTCGCCCGTTCTCAACGCCTCCGCCGCCGCAAGGATGGCGTTTTCAATGGAGGGATAGCCCGCGCAACGGCAGAGCGTATCCTTCAACGCGAAGCGGATGTCGTCGCTGGTCGGCCTGGGGTTGCGTTTGAGCAGGGCATACGCGGTCATGATCTGCCCGGGGATGCAGAATCCGCATTGGACGGCGCCGTGTTCGATAAACGCCTCCTGTAACGGATGCAACTGCGCGCCTTCACGCGCGCCTTCAATCGTTAGCACGGGCTTGCCGTCCGCCCGTTCCGCCGGGTAGATGCAGGACATCACCGGCTCGCCGTCCACGAGCACGGTGCAGGCGCCGCATTCGGCTTCTTCACAACCGATCTTCGTCCCGGTCAGCCTCAACCGCTCGCGCAGGAGTGTGGATAAGGTCTCGCCGGGGACTGCATCCACAGCGTAGGGCCTGCCGTTCACATTAAGGGAGATTGGATTGGTCATTGTATAAGATTCCTTTTCTGAACCACGGAGGCACAGAGGCGCGGAGTATTCACGATGTGAGTTTAGAGGACTCTTCGGTAGATGCCATCCTTCAAGACGGGCACATTGAAATTGATCAAGAGACCCACGCGGATTCCAGTCAATTTCATGTAGGTCAATAATTGCGCTTCATGGACGGGAATGACACGCTCGACCGCCTTTAATTCGACAATGACGCGACTATCGTATATCAAGTCAATAACGTATCCTGCATCCAATTCGATTCCCTTGTAATTCAGCGGTAAATCCACAAGCCGTGCAAACGGAAGTTTACGTAACGTACTTTCATGCTCCATGCACGTTTGATAAGACGACTCAAGCAAGCCTGGGCCGAGATATTTATGCACCTCAATCGCCGCGCCGATGATCTTGTCAGTCAATTCCTTCTCCAAAAGCGGTTTTGTGTGTTGATTTTGAAGAACTGCAAAATTTCTTTTCATAATACCTCCTCGTCTTTAAATAACACAGAATCTCTGTGCCTCCGCGCCTCCGTGGTTAGCCCGCTCTTGACCACGCGGTGTAAAGCACATCCTTGAACAACCCGCCGACGATGTGACGGCGATAATCCGCGCTGGCGCGGCGGGCGGAGTCGCGGAATTTGGCCTGGGAGAGCAGGGCGTCCAACGTTGGGTTGAAGGTTTCTTCGACGAGGGGTTTGCCGCGCAGGAAGGTTTCGGCTTCAGTGGCGCGGAAGGGAGTCGAGCCGCCGGGTCCGACTGCGATGCGGATGTCTTTTACCGATTCCCCTTCGCGCGCGAGCCAGACGGCGCAATTCAGGATGGGAAGGGCGACTCCCTGCGGGCGCATGATGCGTTTGAAGCACGAGGCGGTGGTAATTGGCGACTTGCCCTGAGCGGCGTCGAAGGGTTGGTAATTGGTAATTGGTACATGGAAACCGACGATGATTTCTTTGGTTTTGTCTATGGCGGATTTGCCGGGCCCGGCAAATAAAGCAGTAAATGGAATTCGTCTGTTTCCCTCTTCATTTGCGACTTCGGCTTCGGCGTTCAATGCTGTGAGCGCAATCGTGCCGTCGGCGGCGGGGAGGGCGTGGGCGACGTTGCCTCCGAGCGTGGCGGTATTGCGGACTTGCGGACCGGCGATCAAGTTACAGGCTTCGACCAAAGCCTGGGCGTGCGCGGCCGTCAGCGGGTCCAGCGCGACGCGGTTGACCGGGACGGCGGCCCCGATAAAGAGCGAGTCGCCCCGCCGCTCGAGGAGAGTCATCTCGCGCACGGAGGTTAAATCCACTAATGTGTGAACGGGGGCGTGGCGGCCTTGTTTGAGGTCGAGCAGAAGGTCAGTTCCGCCTGCGATGGGCAGGGCGGGCCCGGGGGCATGGGCCAGCGCCTGCACAGCCTCCGCCACGGAGGCGGGGCGTTTGTATTCCTGCCAAAGGTTCATGGTGGCGTCCTTTCGAAATGAACGGCGGCGCTTTTCGATGGATGTTTTGCGACCCAACGCCGTGACATACGGGGTTGTCTGACCATTGCCACGACCACCGAACCGATGGATAGTTTTCGCTATTTTACAACAGAAAGGCTCTCTTCGGAGCGGATGCCCGCCATGAGCAAGCCGAGTTTTTCGGGCGTCGCCTGTGCGCGCGGAACAATGTCCATGACCTGTCCTTCATAGAGGACGGCGATGCGGTCTGAAAGCGCAAGTATCTCGTCGAGGTCTTCTGAAATAAGCATGATGGCGACGCCTAAGCGGCGCTGTTCGAGCAATTGTTCGCGGACGTATTCGGTTGCGCCGATGTCCAACCCGCGCGTGGGCTGGGCGGCGATGATGACGCGCGGCGCGCGGGAAATTTCGCGCGCAAGGACGATTTTTTGAATGTTTCCGCCGGAAAGATTTTTTGCAAGCGTTTCGCTCGAAGGCGTTTTGACCTGGAAGCGTTTTATCAATTCGTCGGCATGGCGGGAAATTTCGCCGAGATCGAGGAAGCCCGAGCGCGAGTACGGCGCCTTTTCATGTTCGCGCAAGATCAGATTTTCCGCAACCGTGAATTCCCTGATGACGCCGTCGCGCATCCGTTCCTCAGGGATGTAGGAGAGCATTCGATTGGTCAGTTCGGCGGGGGAGAGTCCGGCGACATCCCCGCCTTCGAGGATTATCCGCCCGTTTGTCGTTTTTCTTAATCCGACAATGGTCTCCGCCAGTTCGCGTTGACCGTTGCCGGAGACGCCCGCAATTCCCAGAATTTCGCCCGAATGAACTTCAAGATTGACGCCGCGCAAGCCGGGCGTGCCGCGGTCGCTATCGCAGGAGACGTCCTTCAATTCGAGCCGCGCTTCGCCGCGTTGAACGGTTCCGCGATCGGGGGTTAAACCGACTTCGCGCCCGACCATCCAGTTGGCGAGGTCCTGCTTTGTGATTTCAGAAGTGGGGCGTGTGCCGATCTTGCGCCCGTCGCGCAATACCGTTACGCGATGACTGATCTCGACAACTTCGTGCAGTTTGTGGGAAATAAAAATAAGTCCATGTCCGTCTTTGGTCATCTGGCGCATGATGACGAATAACTCGTCCACTTCCTGCGGAGTGAGGACGGCGGTCGGTTCGTCGAGAATGAGCAAAGCCGCGCCGCGATAGAGGGCTTTAATGATTTCCACGCGTTGCTGCTGACCGACAGATAACTGCCAGACATAGGCATCGGGATCAATCTTCAAACCGTAGATCTTTGCCAGTTCGAGGATGCGTTTCGAGACTACGTCGAGATCGGTCATGAATCCGCGCGAGGAGGGCAAACCGAGGGCGACGTTCTCCGCGACCGTCAGCGTTGGCACAAGCATGAAGTGTTGATGAATCATGCCGATGCCGAGGTCAATCGAATCGGTTGGGGATGCAATGGCGACGGGCTTGCCGTTCAGGAAGACTTCGCCTTCGTCTGGTTTATACAAGCCGTAGAGAATCTTCATCAACGTGCTTTTGCCCGCGCCGTTCTCGCCCAACAAGGCATGGACTTCGCCGCTCTTTACATCGAAATCCACATGGTCGCTCGCCAACACGCCGGGGAAGCGTTTGGTGATTCCGCGCATTTCGAGGTTTTCGATGCGGGTTCGCCCCGATGGGAGTTTGGTATCCTGGTCGGTCATGACGCCATCCTCATCTTGAAAGGCCTGACAGGTCTCAGTGACCTGTCAGGCCTGGTGGATACAGCTACGGAAGCGCGATCGTGATCGTGCCGTCAATGATGCCCTGAATGGCGGCATCAGCCTGCGCTTTGGCGTCGTCTGGGAGGGCGTAATCGGGGTTGAACTCGATCACTTCGCCGCCGTTTGCGAGATTGGCTTTGAAGGATTGTCCGCCCAGGGTTCCCGCTTCAATCAAGGCAAGCATTTCATGCAGGGCGACTTCCCAGTGATAGACCTGACTGGCGACCACGATGGACGGCGCCAGGCTGGTCTGGTTGGACTGCGTGCCAAACCACAAAGCGCCGGATTCTTCGGCTTTGCCGATTGCGCCCACAACCATCTGGGCAGTCCCGGTCAAGACATCGGCTCCGGCGGAGATGTGAGTCGTCGCGGCTTCAGAGGCAAGCGCAACGTCGGAGAACGAGCCGATGTAGTTCACGTTCACAACGGCGTCCGGCTTGGTCGCGGCGACTCCGGCTTTGAACCCGTCCACATACAGTTTGGCGTCTCCCACTTCAATGGGACCTACAACGCCGATGACTCCGCTGGTGGAGAGGGTCGCGGCCAGCACGCCGTTCACATAACCGCCTTCCTGAGAGGCGGCTTCATACGCGAAGATGTTCGGCTGTCCGAAGGTGTCAGCCGTGGTGCCCCAGGCGAAACTGGTCTCGGGGAAATCCGGAGCGATCTCCTGCAAAGACGAGCCGTATTGCGAACCGTGCGCGATCACAAGGTCGTAGCCCTGCGAAGCGTAATCGCGGATCGCCGCGGCGGCGTCGTCCACCACGAACATATTTTCGGAGTACACGACTTCGAACGCCTCCGGTCCGCCCATCTCTTCCTGAATGCGCATGAGGGCGTCGTACATGCTCTGGCTGAACGCCAGGTCGTTGATGGCGCTCGGCATTACCACAGCCACGCGGAAGGGTTCGGCGGGGGCGGCTTCGGTGGCGGGGGCCTCGGTCGCCGCGGCTTCCGTTGTAATGGGAGCCTCGGTTGCGGCGGGCGCTTCCGTTGCGGCGGGGGCGCCGCACGCGCTCAACGCCATTGCGAGGACGGCCGCAAGGGTCAAAAACCATGCAAACTTTTTCATCTTCTTCTCCTTTTATGAATTTGATTTTTTGGCTCACTGCAATCCATACGCGCCAGCGACGCCGCGCGCGCTTTACGGATCGGCCGGCTTTTTCACACCGATGGAACGCTCAACATTATTTATCTCTGCTTGTATGCCTCCTAACTCTCCCTCTCAAAGGGTTTCGACAAAGCGGACGGCGACCGGACCCTTGAAACGCTGGCGATCAAGACAAGGATGGTCAGCACATAAGGCATCATCACCGCAATATCCGACGGGATGGGAATGCCCAACACCTGAATCCACAACTGCAAAGAGTTCACCATGCTGAACAACAGCGCGCCCCACAACACGCCCAGCGGCTTCCAACCGCCGAAGTACACCAGCGCAACGGCGATAAAACCCAACCCGCTGGTCATATTCTGCTGGAAGACATTCAGCAGGGCAATCGAAAGCGAAGCCCCGGCAATCCCCGAAAGCGCGCCGCCGAGGATGATCGTAAAGTAACGAATACGCGCCACGCTCACGCCAAGCGAATCCGCCGCATCGGGGTTCTCGCCCACGGCGCGAATCTTCAAACCCAGCGTGGTCTTATTCAACACAAACGACGAAAGCGGCACCAACAGAAACGCCCCGTACACCAAAACATTCTGACTGAAAAAAATCTCGCCGATGCCGGGGATGTCGCTCAGACCCGGGATGTAAACCTTCGGAAAACCCTGCGCCGTCTCGACCGTCCCCATCAAAATCTGAAAGAGCAGTTCGCTCATGCCCAAACCAAAGAGATAAAACCCAATGCCGCTGATGCCCTGTTGCGCGCGCAGGTTCACGGTCACATACGCCATCGCCAGCCCCATCGCCGCGCCGACGAGAATCGCCGCCAGCAAACCAAGCCACAAACTGCCGGTGTTGAACGCCACATAAAATGCCGCGAACGAACCGAGCAACATCTGCCCCTCCACGCCCAAATTCAGCACGCCGCTCTTCTGACCAAACGTCTCGCCAATGGCGGCGTACAAATACGGAGTGGCAAGGCGGATGCCCGACGCAAGAATGCCGATGAGGACGGTGGCGGATAGGAGTTCCGAAATCATTGCCGCGCCTCCTTCCCGATTTCGGGCTGGTCCTGTTTCGACGGCGTTTCCGCCTCTGGCGTCTGAGTCAGCCTGCGCCTTTGTCGGCGACGCCTCCATATCTCACTGCTGACCACGAACACAACAACCAAACCGTTCATGACCGTGATCAATGCCGACGGGATCTGCACAACGCGCTGCATCTTGTTCGCTCCCACCAGCAACGCGCCGAACAAAATCGAAGCAGGGATGGACCACAAAGGATGCAACTGCCCGAACAACGCCGCCACGATCCCGTTGAACCCCGCCGCGCCCGTAAAGCCTGAAGCCGAGCCGTCTGTGATCATGCGATAGTTCACGCCATAGACCTGGATCGCCCCAGCCAAACCGGCGAAGGCTCCGCTCAACAGAAGCGCGAGCGCCATGTATTGCGGCGTCTTGATCCCCGCATAACGCGAAGCAAAGGGACTCTGCCCCACAGCGCGGATGCGGTATCCCAAAACCGTCCGCCACAAAAGGATATAAACAAGGATCGCCAGAATGACCGCAATCAACGCCCCCAAATGCAAACGCGTCGGAACAAGCCGCGCGAGATGAAACGCGTCCAACAGCCGCGCCGTCTGCGGTATCTTCGAGGCGAGTTGCGCCTGCGAAGGATCAATCATCGGTCCTCGCAGCAGGAAGTTCATCAACTGCACCGCGATGGCGTTCATCATCACTGTGCTGAGGATTTCATTCACATTGAAGCGCGCCTTGAGCGCGCCGGGGATTCCGCCCCAAAGAGCGCCGCCGAGAAAACCGGCGAACAAAGCCAGCGTGATAACCAGCCAGCCAGGCGCATCCGTGAACGTCAGCCCGACCCAGGTTGCCGTCACCGCGCCGACGATCATCTGCCCCTCGCCGCCGATGTTGATCACATCGCCGCGAAAGGAAATGCAAATGCCCAAAGCCACCAATAGCAGGGGCGTGGCTTTCACCAGGGTTTCGGCAAATGAGTTGACGCTCCCAAACGCGCCGTCCCACAGGGCGGCATAGGCGGTGATCGGGTTGACTTTTAGAATCAGCAACATCAACGCCCCGACCGCCAGCGCGGCAAGAGTCGCCAGTACAGGAAGTAGCGCGTCGAAAAGAGTTTCAAGTCGTTGTCGCATCAGGGTGTTACCTCTCAGGCGCTGAATATGGGATATGAACCAGGATGCCGAACGTTTCCTCGCCGATCAAACTGGAATGGATGCCGGCGACGACAAAGGCCATCTTCTGGTGAAAGTAAACGATATTATACAACCCATATCAAGCGACATTCATCACTCATTTTCACATGTCCGCATTTGACTGGACAAAATCACAGCGCGAGACTTCGTCTCGCGCTGTGAACATTTACTTACCTCTTTCGCCGCGGATATATGGGACGCCCAGCGCGGCGGGCGAGCCCAATCGCTTGCGGATGGCTTCGCGCGAACCGATCACCAGCACGATGACGGTGAAGGCGTAGGGGATCATCTGCAAAAAGAAACCGAGGTAGGAGTTGTAATAGAACGGGTTGTCGAAACCGAACAGCGTAAGCGGTCCCTGGATGTCGAGGATCATGCGCCTCAACGCGCCGAAGGCATACGAGCCGAGCGCGGCGCGGATCGGATCCCATTGGGCAAAGATGACCAGACCGACCGCGATCCATCCCTGACCGTTCGTCGTCAATTCGCTAAACCAGCCGGGGGATACGGCGAGGCTCAACGTCGCGCCGCCCAACCCCGCCAACATGCCGCCGACGAATACATACCAATAACGCAACGCAAAGACATTGATGCCAAGCGCGTCCGCTGCGGAAGGATATTCGCCCACCGCGCGCAGATGCAAACCGGGGCGCGTGCGGTTGATGTAATACCATGCCAGCGGCGCGATAAGATAGCCCAGATACACGAGGACGGATTGATTGGTAAAGAAGATCGGTCCAAGAAACGGAATCTGCGAAAGCAGGGGAACGGAGAGCGCGGGAATCTGCGCCACAGTTCCGGCTTTGCTCAAGCCTTCGCCCAGCACCAGGCTGATGCCCGTGCCGACGAAGGTCAGAGCCAGACCGCTGACGACCTGGTCGGCTTGCAGGGTGATGACGATATAGGCGTGAATCTGGCTGATAAGTCCCGCCGCGATCATCGCCACGACGATTCCAAGCCAGGGGTTGCCGAGGCTGTTGGCGACGCTGAAAGCGCTCATCGCGCCGATCAGCATCATGCCTTCCACGCCCAGGTTCAAAACGCCGGAACGTTCGGCGAACACTTCGCCCAACGCCGCAAAGAACAACACCGTGCCTGTGGCGACCCCCGCCGAGAGAATGACGATGGGATCCATTTACTCCTCCTCCCCCTTTACGATGCGCACGCGGTAACGCAACAGATAATCGCTGGCGATCAAACAGACAAGGATGATGCCCTGAATCATTTTGGGGATGCCTGAGGGTTGAATCTCCCGCCCGGCAAGGATCAACGCGCCAAAAAGAACGGAGACGAAAATAATTACAATCGGATTCAACTTGGCAAGCCACGCCACGATGATTCCGGTGAAGCCGTATCCCGCCGCGATGGGCGCGGTCTGCAAACGGTGGATGACTCCCGCCACCTCGCTCATGCCGCCCAAACCCGCCAGCGCGCCCGAAAGCGCCATGACATAAACCGTGTTGCGCGTGATGTTGACGCCCGCGTACTCCGCCGCGTGCGGATTATCGCCGATAAGGCGAATCTCGTACCCCCAGCGACTGCGATAGATAACGAACCAAACGACGACCGCAGCGATGATCCCGAGGATCAAGCCTCCGTGGGTGGTCAAGCCTCGAAACGCCGTAATCTGCTTCCCGTAGTCGGCGAGGCGCGGCAGCCAGGCCGCGTCGGGGAATTTGGGGCTCATCTGAAAGCCGCCTTCCGTCCACACGGCGAAGACCCAATAGTTCACCCAAAAAATGGCGATGTAATTCAACATCAAGGTGCTGATGATTTCGTTCACGTTAAACTTCGCCTTGAGATAGCCGGGAAGGAAACCCCACACTGCGCCAAGCGCAACCCCGGCAATGATCATGACCGGGATGAAAACCCAGCGCGACGCCCCGGCTGGCACAATTGGCGCAAGCACTACCGCGCTCGCGCCCCATGCGCCCATGATGAACTGACCCTCCGCGCCGATGTTCCAAAGTTTCATGCGAAAGGCGATCGAACAAGCCAGCGCGGTCAAAATGATCGGCGTGGCTTTAACGATGGTATCCGAGAGCACGCCGATATTGCCAAAGGACGCGCGCGCAATATGGGCATAGGATTTAAGCGGGTTGCCGCCCACCGCCGAAATCAACAACCCGCCGAGGAAAAGCGCGAGAACGATCGCGCCCAAAGACACCAGCGGCGGATACCACGCGGGAGGCACGTCGAGCCGCGGCTCCAATTTGACGCGCCACCCCGCGCGTTTCTTCATAACGGATTCAGCCATAAGTCGCCTCTCCCTGTCTTTGAATTTGTTCCAGCGGCGTGCCGGTCATCATCAACCCAATCGCCTCCACCTGACCTTCGCCCTGGTCTGCGCCTTCGACCTTGACCTCGCCCATGATTTTCCCTTCATAGATCACGTACACGCGGTCGCTCAATGCGAGCAGTTCCTCCAGCTCTTCGGATATCAGGAGGATGCCCGCATCCGCCTCGCGCTGGGTCAGGAGCAATTTATGCACGCCTTCGATCGCGCCAACATCCAGTCCGCGCGTAGGTTGGACAGCCACCATGAAATTGGGATGCCCCGAAATCTCGCGCGCCAGGATCACGCGCTGTAAATTGCCGCCCGAGAGCAAACGCACGGGGGTGTTATCCACGTTCGGCACGATGATGTCGTAGGCGGCTTTGAGTTCGTTCGCAAATTTGCTCGCCGCGCCCATATCCAACATGCCGCTCTTCGAGATGGGCTCTCTGCGGAAGTTCTTCATGATGACGTTGTCGGTCACGCTCAGGTTCGGCGCGGAGCCGACACGCGTGCGATCCTCCGGCACATAAGACATGCCGTGTTCGATGGCGAATAATGTGTTGCGATTGCTGACCTTGTCGCCGTTCAGGGTCACTTCGCCCTGTTTGCATTTACGCATACCCGCAATCACCTGCGAGAGTTCGATCTGACCGTTCCCCGCCACGCCCGCCAGCCCGACGATCTCTCCCGCGCGCACGTTGAGGGAGAGTCCGCGCAGGGCAGGCAATCCCTTGTCGTTCTCCGCATGGACGTCCTTGACGTCGAGGATCACCCTCCCCGCCTGCTTCGGTTTCTTGTCCACAAACAACACCACCTCGCGCCCCACCATCATGCTCGCCAGTTCCTGCTTGCTCACGCCTTTGGCGGGCGCGCCCGAAGCCGTGACTTTTCCGCGCCTCAGCACGCTGACCCGGTCTGCAATGGACGAGACCTCGTGCAGTTTATGGCTGATAAAAATAACCGACTTGCCCTGCGCGACCATCGAACGCAGGGTGTCGAACAATACGTCAATTTCCTGTGGCGCGAGGACGGCGGTCGGCTCGTCCATGATCAACACATCCGCGCCGCGATAGAGCATCTTCAACAATTCCACGCGCTGCTGCTCCCCCACCGATAACTGCCAGATCTTGGCGCGCGGATCCACCTTCAAACCGAACTGGTCGCCCAGGTCGGCGATCTTTTTTTCGTATAAATGCAACTGCATGAAAAAACGCGGCTCATCGAGCCCGAGCAGGATGTTCTCCGCCACCGTCTGCGACGGGACCAGCATGAAGTGTTGATGCACCATGCCGATGCCCGCCTTGATGGCGTCGCGCGGGGATGAAAATTCGAGCGTCCTACCCTTGACTTTGATAATTCCGGCATCCTGTTTGTATAAACCGGCAAGCACGTTCATCAACGTGCTTTTCCCCGCGCCGTTCTCGCCAAGCAGGGCGTGAATTTCTCCCGCGCGGAGTTCAAAATCCACATGGTCGTTGGCCAGCACGCCGGGAAATTTTTTTACAATGCCGCGCATTTCAACAGCGGGCGGAGAAACGTCCGGTTTGGCGTTGACAGTTGAAGTCACTGTTTACTCCTCGGGGATCGGGTCGGGTGGGTCAGGTATATCTGAAAACTGTCATTTCGACGAGCGGAGCGGGGAGAAATCCTGCGCGCTGGCGGGGAAAAGATTTCTCGCTCGCGCTCGAATTGACCATGGCAAGGGATTTCAGACGCTCGCTCTAACAAAAAGGGGCAGAACCTTGCAGCCCTGCCCCTTCCATCGAGCCGGATTACTCCGGCAATTCCGCGGTGACGCCTTCAGCCCACCACTTCATGCACACGTCAATGGAGCACGGCAGTCCGAACTCGGGGAACGCGTCGAGATCCACCTGTTGCAGGCTCTGTCCTTCGGGCAGAACCACGTTGCCTTGATTGTCGTTGATGGGCCCGGTGAACACGTCGAAGCGGTCAAACTCTCCGGCCAGCATCTTGGCGAGGATGTCTTGAACCTCGGCTATCACGGCCGGGTCGAGGTCCTTCACGCCGGGCTGCATCTCCTGCCCTTCCATGAAGCCATACAAACCGAGCGCGCCCGTGTCGGCATCGAAGTAGTGCCAGCCGGGTTTGTACGTTCCGGCGATCACCTGTTCGGTGATGTCGGCATAGACGGGTCCCCAAACCCAGTACGGCGCAGTGAGACAGGCGTCCACTTTGCAGGAGCCGTACCAGTCGTAGGTCACGCCCCATTTGCCTTTTTCCTGGGCCACATCGGCCACGGCGGGGGTGTCCGCGCCGGTGAAGACCACCTGGGCTCCGGCGTCGAAGAGCGAAGCGGCCGCTTCCTTCTCGATGACCGGGTCGTGCCAGGTGTTGATCCAACGCACATCCATCGTACACTCGGGGCAGGTCTTCCTCATGCCCAGCGCAATGGCGTTGCCAAGGCGGACTTCTTCAGGGATCGGGAAGGTAGCCATGTAACCGAGTTTGGTGTTGCCGTCCTTTTTGGCGCGCGCGCCAGCCAACATGCCAGCCAGATACTTCATATCTTCCATCGCGCCCATCAGGTTGCCAAAGTTCGTCTCGTTGGATTTGATGCCCGTCAGGTGAATGAACATCGTATCCGGGAACTCCCCAGCCACGACTTCCATCGGGTCCATATAGCCGAAGGAAGTGCCGAGGATCAGGTTGAAGCCTTTGCGAGCCAGCGAACGAAAGACCTGTTCGGAGTCCGCGCCCTCCGGCACATTTTCGATATACGCCACGTGGACGTTCTCGACGTTCTCTTCCACGTAAAGCAGTCCCTCGTAATGAGCCTGCGACCAGCCGCCGTCGTCATGGGGTCCGATCATCACTGCGGCGACGTTGAATTTACCTTCTTCGATTTCAGGAATTTGGAAGCCGCCTTCGCTGGGCGCGGCTTCCTCGGTGGCGGGAGCCGCTTCTTCCGTTGCGGCGGGCTGTCCGCCGCAGGCGGAGAGGACGAGCATCAATGCCATGAACAACATGGCAAGTCGGGCAAAATTCGTACGCATACTTCTTCTCCTTTTTGAAAAATGGTTTGTGGACATTTCGAGCAGGATCAATGGGACGATTGAACCTCCTTTCAATTGTCTATACAATTTTACCATGTCAAACCTTCGAATACTAAAATGCGAACGTTAAGGCGCACACTCAAACTCGCCCTGCAACTCACCCAGCGCAGAGACCTGCTCCGGGGTAATCACCGTCTCACGCCCGATCCGCTCCCACAACTTGCACATCAACGGACCGACATAATTCTTCGAAACCTTGTACGATGCCCGCGACAATTCTACCGCTTTTTTCCAATCGCCCGCATGGGCATAGGCTTCGATATACACAAAGCGCTCCAGCGGGTCGTTGGGCGTGTCGTTCAACGCAAAGGCAAGATCGGCAATGCGGATGACTTCGTCCCAGTCTTTTTTCTGGCGGGCGAGCTCAGCCTGCGCGAAGTACCCGCACCAGTCTGATTCAACGCCTCGGTAAAACGGACGGGGGAGTTGATTCTGTTTCTCGAACAAAATCACACTCTGATTCGAAACCCGCGCAACGTCGCGCACGGCGGGCGGCAGAAGTTTATTATCCGCCTCCACTTCGGGGTCAATTACGCGGAAACAGCCCGGCGGCTCGAAGTCTACGACGAGGATGTTGTCGGTGTTTCCGTAAAACGTCGGGCCGATGTAATACAGCTCATGATCCAATCCCGGCTCGACGCTGGGCAATGTTTTGCCGACGCGAATGGAGGCAAAGTACAGCATGGCGTACATCTCGCCGGGCGGGCTGTATATCCAGTTTAACGGGCCGGTCAGCGAATTGTCAGAGTAATATGTCACTGGAATGTCATTTGAAAGGATGATCGTCCCTTCCTTCAAGGCGGGGATGCGCGCGCTCATCTGCGTGAAGAGTTCCTGCTGGGTTCGCCAGTCTCTTCGGTAGATTTCTTCGAGGCGAAAATGACGGCTTGCCGCAAAGCCGACGAGCAGGGCGACGAGGATCATTTGAAGGCGCGGGTTTTTTATCAGCGCTATAAGGCACGCCAGCAATATGCTCGCCCCCAGCATGAAGGGCAGCATGAAGCGGTCGAGCGAGAAGTTGAACTGCGGCAGGTTGCCGATCATCCAGATCGAACCGCCGGAAAGAAACCACAGCGTCAGCCCAACCCAGGCCGCCCGGCGGGCGAAGTCGCGGTCGTTGGCGGATTCGGTTCGGAAGGCGAAGAGGTAACTTCCGGCGAGGAAAATGCCGGAGAATAACAGGACCAGCATCAAGGTCAGCGTGAGGCGGCCGAGGCCGGACAGCCCGATGGTGAGAAAAGGCAAAATCCACGCTTCGAGTACGGTGCGCCAGAAACTGATCAGGATTTGATTCAGGAAGTATAAGGTCCCGGTTAAGAATCCCTCTTTTAATTTATCCAGTAAAACAAAGGGGTAACTGGCGTTTTGAAATTCAAAGAAGAATGCGCGCCAGAGTGTGACGGCGATGAAGATGAGGAGATAGGGCAGAAAATAAAGAATGGTTTTCTTTGCGCGCTCTTTGAAAGCGCCGGGGAGTAGTTGATAGAAGACGACCAGCAGGCCAAATTCGACGAAGTAAAAATATTCCATCGTCAGGAAGTTGACGGCGGCGAGCCCCCAGGATGCGGCGAAATAAACCCGGCGGCGTTTTTCGTTTTGCAGGGCAAGGATGGCAAGATGAATAGAGAGCAATAACGCCGACAGCACGATGTAGAAATGGCTGTACATGAGCGCGATGAACTGCTGTCCCATGCCGGGATATACAAGAAAGAATAGACTTGCCCACAGGGCGGGTTTGGGGTGCGAGGGGTAAAGGGCGCGCAGAATCTTCCAGAGTAAAACCGCCGTGAGCCAGCGCAGGACGACGGCCAGCAACTGCCAGAGCCAGGGGTTGGGACCGATGACGGGGAGCGTGAGTTGATAGATCATCCCCCAGAACGGGCGGCTGGTGGTGAAGGTCTTGGCGAGCATGGCGGGGCCAAGGCGGTAATAGATCCACGCCCAGGGGAATTCGTCCCAGTAAAAACCGCGCTGCCAGAAGAACAACCCGTAGGTGAAGAAGGCGATGAAAAGCAAAAACCAGCCCACACTGCGCGGCGTGAAGGTGATGGCGTTAAAACGGTCGGCAAGTCTTTTCATGCGATATTTTATGATGTCACGCTGGGCGAAGCGTCTCTAAAATTGTCAAAGAGTCCCTTCACGGGCTTACCAAAGAATTTACCAGAGCGCGCAGAGAACACGGGGTGAATCCTTTATTTTTCTCTGTGGACTCTGTGTTCTCCGTGGTGAAAAATTTGTAAGCCCATCTTTTTCGTCGCTCCTCCTTCGTGGCGCTTAGGGTTCATAAAAATATAATTTCCCTCACCCGCCGCCGAGCCATGTCTTTGCGAGGTCGCTCTTGCTCTTCGCCCGAAGCAATCCCCTCGCTGATATGGAGATTGCTTCGCCGCCAAAGACCAAGAGCGGCGGCTCGCAACGACATTGTGGGAAGTTAATTATTTACAGACCCTTAAGGCGCCACGAAGGGGACATTCGAGGCGATATGTTACGGAACGATATGCGTGCCGGTTTCGCCTTTGAGGGCGCGCCCGATGCTTTCGGGGTTGGTGATGAGCGCCTCTTTGCCGCCGTTCTCGAGATACCAGATTGCGGCTTGAATTTTTGGAGCCATGGAACCTTTGGCGAAGTGAGAGCCTTCCGCAAGGTAGGCTTTGGCTTCGGCGACGGTCATTGTGTCGAGCCATTTCTGTTCGGGTTTGCCGAAGTGGATGGCGACTTTTTCGACGGCGGTGGCGATGAGGAAGAGGTCGGCTTTGAGGGCTTGGGCGAGCAGGGAAGATGCGAAATCCTTGTCAATCACTGCGGCCGTGCCGATCAGTTCGCCGTCGCCGCGGTCAATGACGGGGATGCCGCCGCCGCCGACGGTGATGACGATCTGCCCGGCGTCAATCAGGGTTTTGACCGCGTCGAATTCGATGATTTCCTTCGGCAATGGCGAGGCGACCACGCGCCGCCATCCGCGCCCGGCGTCTTCGACAACGCTCCAGCCCATTTCCTTTTCGCGGCGTTTCGCTTCGGCTTCATCCATGAAGGAGCCGATGGGTTTGGTCGGTTTTTTGAAGGCGGGGTCGTCCCTGTCCACGAGCATTTGGGTGACAACGGTGGCGGCTTTACGGTTCAGTCCGCGCTTGAAAAATTCGTTGCGCAGGGACTGCTGAAATTCGTAGCCGATGGCTCCCTGCGAGTCCGCGCCGCAGACGTCGAGCGGGACTTCGTGCATCCCTTCGGCTTTGGCGGCGATCTCGGAGCGGCGCAGGATGAACCCGACCTGCGGCCCGTTTCCATGGCCGATGGCGAGATTCCAACCGGTTTCGATCATATTGGCAAGGTGGACGGCGGTTTCGCGGAGTGCGATCACCTGGTCTTCGACGGTGATGTGTTTGTCGTCCTTGATTAATGCGTTGCCGCCCACGGCGACGACGGCGAGTTTGGTCATTAAAGTCTCCTGGTTTTTTTGGTCTGGTGGTCTGGTGGTCTGATGGTCTGATGGTCTGGTAGTCTGGTGGTCTGATGGTCTGGTAGTCTGGTGGTCTGATGGTCTGGTAGTCTGGTGGTCTGATGGTCGCTTGGTCTGGTGGTCTGATGGTCGCTTAGTCTGGTGGTCTGGTGGTCTGGTAGTTGCTTGGTCGCTTGGTCTGGTGGTCTGGCGGTCTGGTAGTTGCTTGGTCGCTTAGTCTGGTGGTCTGGCGGTCGGATGGTCGTCTAAAACCACTCGACCATCCGACTACTCGACCACTCGACTAATAGACTAATAGACTAACTCATCGTCAACGCCATCACCGCCTTCTGCGCGTGCAGGCGGTTTTCGGCTTCGTCGTACACAACCGAGTGGGGTCCGTCAATCACGCCGTCGGTGACTTCGAGTCCGCGGTCGGCGGGCAGGCAGTGCATGTAGATCGAGTCGTCTTTGGTCAGTTTCATGCGGCGTTCGTCGGTGATCCAACTCTTGTATTTTTCGATCAACGCCTTGCCTTCATCCTTGCCGGTGGTGGTCAGCATGGGTCCCCAGCTCTTGGGGTAGACCACGTCCGCGTCCTTGAAGGCTTCATCCATGTTGTCGGTGACGTCGAATCCGACGCCGTATTTTTTGGCGTTGTCTTTCGCCTGTTGCATGATGTCGGGCATGAGTTTGAACTCCGGCGGGTGCGCCAGCACCACGTCGCAGCCGAAGCGGGTCATTTGCAGGATGAGGGATTGGGGAACTGAGATCGGTTTGGAGTACGAAGCGGCGTACGCCCACGACACGACGACCTTCTTCTTTTTGAGGTCGCGCCCTTTCTTTTCCTGAATGGTCATCAGGTCGGCGAGGCACTGGGAGGGATGGTACACGTCGCATTGCATGTTGAGGATTGGGACGCGGCTGGCTTTGGCGACGTCGTTGATGTATTGGTTGCCAAAGTTCCAGTCGCACTGGCGGATGGCGATGCCGTCGAAATAGCGCCCGAAGATTTCGCCGATCTCCTTGGCGGTGTCGCCGTGCGAGATTTGCGTCGTCTCGCTGTCAATGAAGGCGGCGTGTCCGCCCAACTGCGCCATGCCCGCTTCAAACGATCCGCGCGTGCGGGTGGAGGTGAAGAAGAACAGCATGGCGAGGGTCTTATCGCGCAAAAGCGCGTGAGATTCGCCCAGCGCGCGTTTGCGTTTTAAATCCCATGCCACGTCCAGGACGGTTTCGACTTCCTCTTTCGAGAAGTCCAGGTCGCCGATGAAATCGCGGCCGCGAAAATTGGTTTGCATAAGTTAGTCTCCTTGTGGTGTGGTTTGGTGGTTTGGTGGTTTGGTAGTTGGGTAGGTTGGCAGGTTGGCAGGTTCGACGGTTTGTCTTTCTTATTTTGGAACGCGCAGAACTTCGCCGCGCGCGAATCGCCCATCATCCCAAAAGAGGCGGGCGCCTTCGCAGTAATCCACCGCGTCGCCCCACGTCGAAAAATCCGCGTCGGGCAGGCAGGCGGTCGCGCCCAATTCCACCACGCCTCCGTGATTGATTATCAGAACCGATCCGCCGGACGGGATACGGGCGAGAGTAGCGCGGTAAAAATCCGCAAGTTGATTCGCGTATTGCGCCGCGATGCCGCCCTGCCGGACAATCTCGGAGTAATGGAAGAAGGGCATGGGCCAGGGCGCTTCGCGCTCCACCGCGCCGCCGTAGGTATTAAGCAACGGATTCTGCTCATTCACCGCAAAGCCCATCGCAACCGCGGTTTCGAGCGCGCGGGTCAACGTGGACGTGGCGACGTAATCGAAGGGGCCAATGCCCTGCCCCACTTTACGGGCAAGGTTTATACCTTTTTGATTGAGGTGATCGCCCTGCGGGTCGCGGATGGAGTGGCGGCGGATTTCAAGGATCTTCATGAATTCGATTCCGCGTATAAAGATTCGAACTTCCGCAGTATTTCAGGATTCTCCAACGCTTCAGCAAATTGTCTCAACCACTGCCGAATATACTTAACATCCAGTTTCCCATGCTGGCGTTCAAGAATAAGGGATACATCCGCCCAATCCCTTTCCCGATTAGCGATCGCTTTATGAATAATGAAATCCTCCGCAGTGCAGACACGGACAGACACGCCCAGGATGTCGGCATTCACAGCGCGTTCAATTGCGTTTTTTTCGTAGTCAAATACGCTGACAAGAATATCCGCCGCCATATCAGGCGAAGCCCAAAAGTGAATTATGTATGGACTGAGCTTATGAGTCGGAATGTTGATTGGGCGCTCGGGAAAATGTTCCAGCACCAGTTTGCGAAACTCCGCAAGCGGCATATCCACGCTCACCTTGAAGTCCACGTCGTGCGTCACCCGCATTTCGCCCCACATGGAAACAGCCAATCCGCCGATCAACATATAAGGAATGTCGCGCTCATTCAAGAAATCCACGACGCGCTTCATTGATTCCGGGTCATTAAACATGTTTCAATCTCTCTGCCAGCAACATCCATTTCGCGACCAATTCAACATAGTGCTTTTCCCTCGCCTCCTGCAATTCGGGAGGGACATCCGTTGATCCGGCAAGCGCGGTCGCCAATCGGCACATGGAAAAATAGGAGCGAATGCTCTGCTCGACAGTTTCCGTCGCCAGGCGCATCTTCAATTCCTCGCGCTCCGCGGCGTTGATCAGGTCGTATTCGGCTTTCCAGGCTTTGACGGCTTCCTTCGTGATTTTCATGAGATTGACATTCCTTGCGCCTATGCGTACTCGCCTGAGCGCTACTTGATCAAACTCGGCAAAATGGCGTAGAACTCCGTCGCCTTGACCATATCATCCAGCGAAACAGAGTCGTTGACGGTGTGCGCGGTCTCTTCATCGCCGGGACCAAAGCCGATGGAGGGAATCCCAGCCTTGCCTGCCCAGTAAATTCCGTTGGTCGAGAAGTTCCACTTGCCAGGTTTTGCATCGGGCAGTCCGATCTGCTTGCGGGCTTCCTGTCCGGCGACAACCAGCGGATGCGATTCTTCATACGCCCACGCCGGGAAGTATTTATCCACCGGGAAGACAAAGCCGGTATAGGACGGCTCGTCGTAGAAGAGTTCCTCCAGTTTGACCGTATCCTTGAACTCGGCGGGGATCAAATCTTCGACCTGTTTTTTAACGGCTTCCTTCGTCTCGCCGAAGGTCATGCGGCGGTCAATGTAAATGATCGCTTCATCGGGAACAGCGTTGATGGACGGGGTCTTGACATGCATATCGCTGACCGTGATCTTGCCGTGACCGAGGAATTCGTGGTCGCCCAGTTTCGGCTCCAGGTCGCGGATGCCCGCGATAACCGGAAGCAATTTGTAGATGGCATTATCGCCGAGGTGGTTGCTCGCCGCATGAGCAGACTTGCCCTTCGCCGTCACTTTCATCTCAAGGCGGCCCTTGTGTCCGCGATAGACGTTCATTTTGGTCGGTTCGCCGATGACGACGAAATCGGGCTTGACCTTCGGGTCCACTTCGACGAAGGTGTTCGGGGCGATGCCGTCGCACCACTCTTCCATATTCCCAAAATAATAGGCCGTCCAGCCTTCAAGCAGACCGAGGTCGCGGGCGATGGCAAGACCGTAGATCATGCCGGGCGTGCTGTTTTTTTCATCGCACGCGCCGCGCGCATAAAAGATTCCATCCTCGACTTTTCCCTTAAACGGGTCCCACTGCCACGAGGCGGGGTCGCCAATGCCGACGGTATCAATGTGCGAATCGAAGACGATTATCTTTTTCCCGTTTCCGATGCGCCCGATCGTGTTGCCCATCTTGTCGTAGCGGACTTCGTCGTAGCCGAGTTTCTTCATTTCTTCCTGAACGCGCCTGCCAACTTCGCCGATCTGCGATTCCATCGAAGGGATGGCGACGATCTCGCGCATGAACTTGATGATGTCCTCGCGCGCCGCTTCGACGCGTTTTTGAATTTCTTTTGCCTTATCTGTCATGTTTTTCTCCTTTTAGCCACAGAGCGCACACGCGTGCCTGCGCACGGTGCAGGCAGAGAGCTCTGAGATTTTATATAACAAACCGTTTGATGCCGTCTTTGAGCAGTTTGGAGTTGAAATCGATCAACTATATTCGACGGGAATTTGAACGTTCTTCTCTGCTTTCAATCCGCTACTTTCCAACTCGATAAGTAAAGCCTCACGATAAAGTTTTTCCAATAAACCCGGACCCAATGTCTTATGCCCTTCAATCGCACAAGCAATTATCCGGCGTGTCAACGGATCATCTGTCTTGACGCCAGATGTAGCTGGAAAGTCAGCCATCTCTTAACTTCCTCAATTCCTCTGTGGCAAGTATTACCCCCCACCCACGCGCCGGACGATATGGAAATGGAAATATCCCGGGATGAAATAGCTCAACGAATAATCCACCGGCTTGCCTTCGGCGTTGAACAATTGCGCATGGAAGTGGAGCAGCACATCGCCGCGCTGAATCTCCAGCGGCTTGGCCACCTCCGCTGTTGCGCCGATGGCGGAGACGTCGGTTCGGGAGGTGGTCAACGGGTCGCCGCGCGTCAGCAGATAATCCAGCACCGAGCCGTGAAAATCGGCGGGCAGGTCTTTGGGGTGAAGAATCTCTTCGGGCAGGATATCCACCAGATAAGCCACCGGGCGATTCTCCGCGCGAATGACGCGCCGCACGCGGGTCAGCCTGGCGCCTGCGTCCAACTGCAACGCCTCCGCTGTCTCCTTTTCCGCCAGAATGGATTCGACTGCCAGGTCGCTGATTGACATCTCCAGCCCCTGCCGCTTCGCAATCGTATCGAGGCTTTCCAACACTTCCAGCCCGCTTTCCAATGCCTGAACTTTTCCCACCACAAAAGTCCCGGAGCCCTGCCTGCGGCGGATGAGTCCCTGCGTTTCAAAGGAGCGCATCGCTTCGCGCAGAGTTGCGCGCGAGACGCCAAGTTGCTTCGCCAGGTCCGGCTCGGAAGGCAGGCGTTGACCGGCGGGGGTTTTATTGATCAACGCGGCAAGGTCTGCCTGCAATCGTTGAAACGGAAAGTTTGCCATGGGGTTTCTTTCTCAATCTTCCAATACCGGCACAAAATCGAACTTGGTCACATCCACCAGACCTTTATCGGAAATTCTCAACTCAGGGATGACGACCAGCGCCATCAGGCTCAATTGCATGTTCGGGTTGTTCAATTCGCTGCCGCACATCTTGAAGCCTTCCAGCACGGTCGCGGCTTTCTTCGCCACAACATCCGCCCGCTCACTGGACATCAACCCCGCGATCGGAAACTCGACCTTGCCGATTGCCTCGCCGTCCATCACAACGATCTGACCGCCGCCGCAAGCGGCCAATTCGTTCGCGGCAATCGCCATGCTGGCGTCGTCGGTGCCGACCACAATCATGTGATGGCTGTCGTGCGCGACCGTGGAAGCGACGGCGCATTTGCGCGTGAACTCAAACCCGCTGACCAGTCCGACCACCACTTTGCCTGTCGCCTTATGGCGCTCCACCACCGCAATTTTGGCAATATCGCGTTTAATATCCGCTTTGACTTCGCCGCCCTCGGCTTTGACTTTTATCCTCAGATGGCGGGTCGGCGCCTGATTCTCGATCACCCCGATGACATGCGCCTCGATCTCCGCCCCGTCTGCGGCTCTTGTCCGAAGGGCAAAGTCGGCCGCTGTGAGTCTTCGCTTAAGGCGAATGGAGTTGGTGACGGATTTGGGATATTTCACCGCCGGAAGTTTGACCTGCCATTCGCCGTTCTCCGCAATAACCTGTCCCTTTGCAATCACCAGGTCGGCTTTAAAGTTCATCAGGTCTTCGACCAGCAGAATATCCGCCCACCTGCCCGGGGCGATCATGCCCATCTCCCTGCCCAGTCCGAAATGTTCGGCGGTGTTGATCGTCATCATTTGAATCGCGGTCATCGGGTTGAGTCCCTCGCCGATCGCATGGCGCAGGACGCGATCCATGTGGCCTTCCCCGGTCAGGGTGGCGGCGTGAGAGTCGTCGGTGACGAGGATGAAGCGGCGCGAATCCAGTTTCTTTTCGGTGATGGCTTTGACCTGCGCGGCAACGTCATGCCACGCCGAGCCGTAGCGCAACATGGCCTTCATCCCCTGCCGGACGCGGGCAATCGCGTCCTCCATGCGCGTGCCTTCGTGGTCGTCCTCCGCGCCGCCGGCGGCGTAGCCGTGGAAGGGCAAGCCGAGGTCGGGCGAAGCGTAATGGCCGCCGATGACTTTATTTGCCGCATGGGTCGCGGACATTTCATCGAGCATCTTTTTATCGCCCATGAACACGCCGGGGAAGTTCATCATCTCGCCCAGCCCAATGATGCCCTTCCACTTCATCGCCGTCGCAACCTCTTTCGGGCCGATGGATGAGCCGGGGGTTTCCAATCCCGGCGCGGACGGCACGCAGGAGGGCATTTGCACCCAGACGTGGATGGGTTGTTTCTGCGCTTCATCCACCATCAGTTTGACGCCCTTAAGACCGAAGATATTTGCGATCTCATGCGGGTCAATGAACATGCCGGTCGTGCCGCGCACCGCCACCGCGCGGACGAATTCCGTAACCGTGAGCATACCCGACTCGACGTGCATGTGCCCGTCCAGCAAGCCGGGGACGAGATATTTCCCCTTTGCGTCCATCACTTTGGTTTTCCTGCCGATGGTATGGCTTGCGTCGCGCCCGACAAATGCGATCCGCCCGTGAACAACGGCAATGTCAATGTTCGGAATGATCTCGCCGGACTGCACGCTGACCCATTTGCCGTTTTGAATCACAAGGTCGGCGTGGGCGCGCCCCATGGCGACGTCTATGAGCGCGGCAGTCAATTTGGTGGATGACGACATAATGCCTCCATATCGCATTAATGCGAAACGCTCTCCAGATATTTTTCCAGCAGTGGATCGTATTGTCCGGCGTTGAATCTCCAAATTTCGACGATGCGGTCCCAATTCCACAACGGGCCGGAAATAATATAATTCAGTTTATCGTAATAACGGGATAGATTGGGGTCGGTAATTTTATTCCCGCCGGTCTGCAAGGTTTCAAGGTAGCCTTCGGGCAGGTCGCGGCGAAAGTGGCCGATCTCCCATTCGGAGGCGGGCAGGCGCGCCAATAACGGGTCGGAAAGGGCGTAGTAATCAATCACATAGGTATTCGGGCCTTTTTTATAGGCGGGCTTGCCGAGCGCCTCCGCCACATAAACTTCCTCAAAGCCGGTGAAGCGCCATTGATTTCCGGCAAAGGGCGAGCCCCATTCAAATTCTCTGAACCCGTTTTCCACAAAACTGTTGAATTGTCCCTTGCGCTCGTTGCCGAAATACTCCAGCCGTTGATCCGAGATGGCGTTGCGGTCTGAGATGGGATAGGCGGGCAGGTAGGCGACCATGTTCGACGACCACAGCGGCGAACGGATGGAAAACGCCCCGAACAAAACGACGACGGACAGGGCGATGCCCTGCGCCTGCCTCCCCTCAAGGTGGCCGGAGACGATGGCGGTTGAGACCAGCAACGGCGCGGACAGGAAGCGTCCGGCAAAAAAGTCTCCGCCGATCCATACGATGTAGAGCAAATAGAGCGCAACGCCTATGAATAGGAACAGGCGTTTGCGGTCGGGGCTGGCGTACAGGGAAAGCCCCGCCAGCAAAATGCCGAAAAGCGTAATCGCATCCCAATTGAGCGCGTTCAGGAAATAATCCAGCCCCTGCTGGATCAGGGCGCTGTGCGGAACGCCTGTGTTCAATTTTGCGTAGGCGGTGTTGGGGAATAAAAACCCGAAGTAAAACAGCGAGAATATCTCCCATGCGAGAAATGGAAGAAACCCAGCGAACATTTGCCCGAGTATTTTTTTGCGTTCATTGGACGCCCACAAAACATAAAGGAGCGCGGGGGCCGTCATCAGAAAGGCGTCCATGCGGTTGAGCAAAATCAGGGAGGAGATCAATGCCAGCCGCGCCGGATTCGACTTCCCCGAAAGAAAAGAGGCGATAAAGACGATGAGGAGAAAATGCGTCAGCGGATTCTCCAGCCCGGATGTGGAGAAATCAATAAATCCGTTGGAAAGGCTCAAGGGCAACGCCGCCAGGGAGAGGGATAAAACGTCCGGCCGGGAGACGCGGGTCAATAAAATAAAAACGGTAAGAACGGAAAAGGCGATGGATAGAAAGAACGTCGCGTAGAACAGGGCGTTTGGCAGGCTGGGCAGGAATAAGCCGCCGATGAAGTAAACGAGGGCGATCAACGACATCCAGAGCGGATGCGTGAAGGCCTGTACGCGCACGAACGGGTTGTAGCCCGGCCCATAACCGGACAGAAAGTTTTCCACGGCGCGAAAGGTGATGATTGCGTCGTCTGAAATCCAGGCGTTGCGAAGGATCAGCAGGGCGTACAACGCCAAAAGCGCGTACGGGATTATTGCGGTTTCTTTTCGGGCGTCAGTCATTGCAGGTTTGAGCAAAACATCGTTCATTGTCGTTTATCTTTTCGCGAACGTCAGCCCGCCAGCAGGCGCTTCGCCGCCGCGTTGTGTTTTTCGATCAATTTGCCCTGATCCACAGTCGCAAGTTGACCTTCCCTGACAACCGCTTTGCCGCCGACGAAGGTGTAATCCGCGTTGAAGGATTGACCGAAGACGACCGCCGAGACGGGGTCGTGCATTCCGGCGTAACCGAGTTTGTTCAGGTTGAGGGCGAAGAAGTCGGCGCATTTGCCGGGTTCCAGCGAGCCGATGTCGTTGCGTCCCAAGACGGCTGCGCCGCCGCGAGTTCCCAAATATAAGGCTTCGCGCGCCGTCATCAATTTTCGATTCGGGTCATTGGAGAGGGAATAGCCCGTCAGTCCTTCTTTGACGCGGGAAACGAGCATGGCATTTCGCACTTCTGCAAGCAGATTCGAGCCGTCGTTGGAGGCGGAGCCGTCCACGCCCAGGCCGACGTTGACGCCCGCCGCGCGGTACTTTTGAACAGGCGCAATCCCCGAAGCGAGGCGCATATTTGAGGTGGGGCAATGCGCCACGCCGCAGTTGTGTTGGGCGAAAACTTTTACCTCCTCGTCATTGACCCAGACGGCATGGGCAAACCAGACGTCGTCGCCGATCCAGTCCACCTCCTGCATGTAACCGACGGGGCGATGTCCGAACATCTTCATGCAGAATTGTTCTTCGTCTTCGGTCTCGGCCAAATGCGTGTGGAGATGCACGCCGTACTTCCGCGCCAGTTTGGCGGATTGTTTCATCAAGTCGGTGGTGACGCTGAACGGCGAGCAGGGCGCGAGGACAATTTGAGTCATCGAGCCGGGTTTGGCGTCGTGATATTTTTCGATCAGGCGCTGGGAATCTTTGAGGATGTTGTCTTCGCTGTCCACCACGCTGTCGGGGGGCAACCCGCCCTGGGATTCGCCGAGCGACATCGAGCCGCGTGAGGCGTGCAGGCGCAATCCAAGTTCGAGGGCGGCGGAAATCTCGTCGTCAAGTTTCGAGCCGTTCGGGTAGAGATAGAGGTGATCCGAGGCGGTGGTACAGCCTGAGAGGGCAAGTTCCGCCAGCGCAGTTTGAGTCGATGTAAAAATATCGTCGGGTTGAATCCGCGCCCAAATGGGGTAGAGAGTCTTGAGCCAGTTGAAAAGATTGGCGTCCTGCGCGGCGGGGACGGCGCGGGTCAGGGTCTGGTAGAAGTGATGATGCGTGTTGACCAAGCCCGGCAGGACGACGTGACCTTTGAGGTCAAGGACTTCGTCGGCGGTGGCTGGCAAACTGGAAGTTTGCCCTATTTCTTCGATGAATCCGCGCCGGACAAAGATGCCGCCATCCGGGATCTCGGTCTGGCGGTCATCCATGGTGACGATATGGGCGTTCTTGATAAGAAGGGTTGCCATGAGGTTTAGTCGCGTGGTCCGGTGAACGAGCAATCGGATAGACGCTCAATGATTGGACTAAATTTGTCTGACAACTTCTAGTGTAGCAGATGTAAGGGTGGATGTCAATTCGGGCTACGGCGCAAATACCGAATACTCCGAGATGTAATCGCCTGCCGGGTAGTCTTCCATCCCGTCGTTGATGGGGGCCTTGAACGTGACGGCGGTGGTCAAGTGATGCTCGCCGGATTTCCAGTCGGAGAGGGCGGTAAAGATCACGCGGCATTGATTTTCGCCCGAAGGCAGGTCAGTGATGACGAACTTATCGAGCGGGACCGCCTCGCCGTTCATCTCGAAGTTGATTTCAATCTGCGTGAAGTTCTGATCCAGGACTTCCTGCGTGGTCGCGCACCAGAAGTAGCCCCAGATCAAGGTCTCGGATTTCGTCAGCGGAACCGTGTACGCCAACACGCCCGGGGCGGATGTTTCCTCGGAGGAGTATTGTTCGCGCGCCTTGTCTTCGAGAAACGGCGCGCCTCCCGACAGGGCGTTTTCCGCCTCGCTCTGTGACGCAACCTTGGGCGGCGCGGATGGAGTCACGCCTGCGCCTTTGGGCTGGCTGATAACCTTCACCGCCGCTTCGAGGATGACATCCTCGCCCGCCCCTTCGCGCTGAACGGATTCGATCGTCACCGGCACGCGCACATCCGGCTTGACGCCGCCGCCCTCGATGTGGACATTCCCGTCCGCATCCATCTGGCGCGAGACAGTCAACTGCACGTAGGTATCTTCCGGCATCAGGAACGCTTCCACGCCCCCGCCCGCCCCGGCGGTTGGATATTGCCCGACGACGACCGCGCGGTCTTCGATGGTCATGTTATACGAGAAGAACTCGCACGCGCTGGCGCAGGCGGGTCCCACCATCACCACGACCGGGCCCTTGTATTGCAAGCCCTCCCGCGGCGGGATCATCAACGCCTCGGTGTCGGGGTCGGTATAAAACTCGCCCGTCACTTCGTCGTAAACCGCGCTGATGCCGGTTAGGATTTCCTTATCGAAGAAATACGCCGCCATCTGATCCGCCAGCCAGCCGCTCCCGCCGCCGTTGTAGCGCATGTCGAGGATCACGCCGGGGATATCGTTGTCATTGAAATATTGAAGCGCGTACTCCCACGCCTGGATCGTCAGCACCTGGTTATCCGAAAAACTGCTGATCTTGATGTAGCCGTACCCGCTCGGCAGGATTTCGAACTCCACCGGCAGGGAGGTTTGAGGCTGCCCCGCATAGAACGAAGTTGCGCTGAAACTTTCGCGCTCCGAAACCACAGCGAGCGTGGCGGTTTGTTCCGCGCCGCCCGGGTTGACGAACGCGATCTCAACTTCGCCTTTTTCCGCGCGGAAGCGCGTGGCGTAACGCAATTGCTGCAAACGTTCCACCTCGGGGTTGCTGAACGGCGAAGACCACGGCACAGCCGCCGATACAACGTCGTCAATTGGTTTACCGTCAAGCGACACGATCTCCGCGCCGAAGACAATGCCCGCCTCGTCCGCCGGTCCCTTCGGGGTGACGTATCGGGCGAAGATCACGCCGTCGCTGGTCTCGCCCAGCGCCAGGCCGATCCCTCCCGCAATATCTGCGGCAAAATCGTCGTTGAGCGCGGTGGTATCCATGCCAACATGCGTATCAGGGATGGACCACAGGAAATCGCGCAACGCCAACGCGAAGGCATGGGCGTCTTTGGCTTTTTCAGCCTCTTCAAAGCGCGGGCGGAACTCCTCTTTGCGCGCGTCCCAATCCACCCCCTTCAATTCCGTATAAGCGTACTCCTCCCTGAATTTTTCCAGCATCGCATCGAACGCCTCGGTGTAAGACAACTGAGTGAAATCGTCGAGCGCGGAACTTTCGGGTTCGTAAAGATCGAGCGTCGGATTCTCCGAACGGTCAATGACAAACGGCGACTGGTCCATGTCAACCACAGACCAACCTGCGGGCAAATCCATGAGCGGATCGTCGTCGGTGAATAATTCTTCGTCAGCGCCGAAATCAGAGGGGAATTGCTGGTTCGCATCCGGCGCAAAGACCAGATACTGCCCGCCGAACACTTCCAAAAACGAATCGCTGGCGTCGCTGACGCGCGTCGAAGCGTACGCGCTCGACCAGCCGCCGCCGCCCTGATCGCGCCGTTCGAGATACGGGTCGCCCCAGGTATTCGTCCAATAAGCGACGGCGAATATCATCACGCCGGTGTCTTCCGCGCCGTCGTGATCCACGTCGTTCAGCGTGCCTTTCGGCTCGGAGGGCAGGGTTAAACTATAAGTAAATGGAGAGGTATAAAAATCCGAAGTGATCTGTCCCATCACCTGCGACTCGACCGGGATCAAAAACTTGCGGTCGCGTTTCACAAAGCCGCCCTGATCCTCCAAAATCACAACCGGCTCGGCGACGCCCATCGTAAAGAACAGGTCGGTATATTCCACCTTACCGGTCACGACCCGCGGACCTTCGCCGTCCGGGTCGGGGGCTTGCTCCAGCGAAGGCTGCGACGTCGCCGGCGCTTCGGCGGCGCCTTCCGGCGCGGGCAATCCGCCGCACGCGGACATTGTCAAACTCAGGGCGACAAAGCCCGTAAACAATTTCCATATAGTCTTATTCATGCTCAGCCTCCATGCGATATTCCCGCATTATACCCGCGCGTATTATATAATCGCAAATATGAACGACGCCACCCATGAAATCCAACGCGAATTCGAGCAGGCGCAAAAGGCAAGGACGAACGGCAACGAGGGACAAGCTCGCGTCTGCGCCCGCCGCGCGGCGGGAATCGCAATTCGGGATTATCTCCTCCGCAACGGGATTCGCCCTCCAAGCCGCTCCGCCCACGACCTGCTGAATCTGATCAAAGAGTCCGCGCCTCTCCCCCCCGACCTGAAGCGGGTCGCCGACCATTTGACCTTGCGCGTCACCGAAGAGTTCAAACTCCCCATCGAAGCCGATCTGATCGCGGAGTCGAAAGCGCTGTGCGAGTGGCTGATGAACCAGGAGGACAAATTTTAATATGTCCCGCAAAAAAGCCCCGGGAAAATCCCAGGGCTTTTTTGCTATTTTGTGACACAAGCCTATGGGCTTGTGTCACAGGCTTGTTTTACTGCGCGCGGCGAAATAATAGAACGCGCGCGCAATCGTAACCAGGATCAACATCCCGGAGATCACGCCGCCGAAGACAAAGAACATCCTGCGCCAGTCCGAGAGCCGCAGCGTGATCTCGGAACGCGTCGGCATCTGGATGCGGCTTCTCAGACGTTCGACCATGCCATTCGGAGGCGTCACCCGCTTCAAGGTCCGCGAGAGACGCGTTTCGAGGGATCGTAAGTCGGCTTCTGAGGAGGGGAAGGTCTGGGCGTCGTTCATGATTCTTATTCAGCGGGATATAACACCAATCCAACCGTGCCGGGGCCGAAGTTGATGGCGAGCGAGATGGCAAGGTCTGTCATGAAAGTTTCCTTGACGTTGAAGTGTTTCTTCGCCTCTTCGAGCAGCGTCTTGCACGAGGCTTCGTCGCGGGCGTGCACCCCGCCCATGGCGACCGGCGCGTCGCCGACGGCTTGTTTGCCGAGTTCGATCACCCGCCCGATGGCGGCCTTGCGCGCGCGGGTGCGATCCACCATGTCCACCACGCCGTCCTTCAGCATGGCGACCGGCTTGACATTGAGCAACGAAGCCATCGCCGCCGAAAGCGCGCCGACGCGCCCGCTGCGTTTGGCGTATTCGAGCGTATCGAGCGTGAGGATGACGTACGTTTTATTGCGCGCGTCTTCGATGAATTTGACGATCTCTTCCACGCTCTTCCCGGCGCGTTCCATCTTTCGCGCGCTGCGGCACATGAAGGCGGTGCCCATTGAGCCGCACAGGGTATCCACCGGCACGATGTTGTACGAGCCTTTCAATTCCTCCGCCGCCGCAACGGATGAGGCGTAAGTGCCGGAGAGTTTGCTGGTGATGTGGATCGAGAGAACAGTGTCGCCGGGCTGGGCGATCTTCTTGTAGTATTCCACAAATTGATGCGGCGAAGGCTGGGAGGTCTTGGGATGCGGCAGGTTCTTGCCGTCAATCAGTTTGTAGAATCCATCGAGGTCAAGTTCCACATCCTGGATAAAGGTCTTTTCCTCGCCGAAATGCACGTTGATGGGAATCCGGTTGATGTCGTATTCCTTGTACCATTCTGCGGGAACGTCCACTGCGCCGTCGGTCACAATTCGCACTGCCATGCTTCACTCTCCTTCAAGACTTAGATTTTGGTCTTCGAGCTGGTCTCGAAGCGCCAGTAAAGTGCGGTGGTACAGGCTCTTCACGGCGCCTTCGCTTCTACCCATGATTTTGCCGATCTCGGCGTTGGACATGCCTTCGACGAATTTCAAGATAAGCAAGTTTTGTCTCTCCGGCGGAAGCGCGCGGATTATTCTCAGAAGGGCGTCCTGCTCCTGCGAACGGACAAGATTCCTTTCAGGGTGATCGCCTTTCGCCGGTAGGATCGGCAGGTCGTCTATCGCGATCTCCTGCTTGCGACTCCGATCGCGGTGCCAGTTCGCCACGAGGTTGTGGGCAATGCGGTACAACCAGGCTGAAAACGGCGCGCCGCGGTTTGTGTAACTACGAATATGGTTCATCGCCCGCTGAAAGACGCGCGCCGTCAGGTCTTCGGCGTCGTGCAAATTCCCGGTGCGATAATAGACGTAATTGAAGATGCGTTCCGCATAACGCTCGTACAACTGGCCGAACGCTTCTCGATCGCCTTGAGAGGCGCGGGCAAGGGCTTCGTCTTCGTGATATTCCGGTTCCGACAAGTAATAAGCCTTACCGGCGGGCTTGCATCATATAACACCGCCGGGTTTAAGAAGTTGCACTCAGTATAACATGACCGATTTGGGGTGATTATGCGCTGTTTGTCCGCCTTTGCGCCGGATTGGCTACTTCGTTTCCGTCACCTTGCGGATGGAGCGCGGCTGTTCGGTGTTGTAGCCCTTGGCCCGCGTCAGATGATAGGCAAACAATTGCGCGGGCAGAATGTTCACCAGCGGCGAGAGCCACTCCGGCGTTTCAACCGGAATGGACAGCGGGATTTGCGCCAGCGACAGCGCCCGCTTATCGTTGGAAATGACAACCAATTCCGCCGCAATTTCGGAGCGCAATCTTTTGAGCATTTCCAGCATGGAGTTGAATACCCGCCCCCTGGCCGCCACAGCAAAAACGGGATAGCCGCTCTCGACCATTGCAATTGGCCCGTGCGCAAAATCCGCCGAGGAATATGGCTCGGCGATGATGTAGGTCAGTTCCTTTAACTTCAGCGCCCATTCAAAGGCGGTGGCGTAGTTAAATCCGCGCCCCAGCACGACGGTCTGATCCATATAGCGATAGCGCTGCGCAGCCTGCGCGATGAAGTCGTTCTGCTTCAGCGCCGCCTTCATCCAGCCGGAGACCTGGCCCAGTTCCGCCCACATGCGGGCATTGTTCGCCAGCGCGGCGGAGAGCATGGCCACGCACATCAACTCTGCCGTGTAGGTCTTTGTGGCCGCAACCGCTTTTTCGGCGCCCGCCCCAAGTTCCAGCACAAAATCGGAGGCTTGGGCGAGGGGCGAGGCGGGTTCGTTCGTCATCGAGAGAGTCATACATCCCTGCCGCCGCCCCTCCTCCAGCACGCTGACAATATCCGGCGACTTGCCCGATTGCGAAATTCCGATCACCAGCGCGTTTTTCAAGACCGGCGGCTTTTTGTAATACGTGAACAACGAGGGCGTCGCCAGCGCCAGCGGCAACCCGTTCAGCGCGCCGAGCAGGTAATTGGCATACCGCCCAGCGTTGTCCGATGTGCCGCGCGCGGCGAGAAAGACGTATCGAATATCGCGCTTGTGAATCTCAGCCGCGATCTTCTCCGCGCGTTTTTTTTGGGAGGCAAGCGTCGCCGCAATGCGTCCGGGTTGTTCGTTGATCTCGGAAAAAAGCGTCATGTGTCGTATCTCCCAATTTCTTCAGCCAGCGGGGTGAATAGTTCTATCTTCCACGGCTCCACGCGCGGGGCAACGGAGCAGGCCGAACTTAAAATATATCCGCCGCCGGGTTTGCCGATGGCAATGCGTTCGCTCGCTTCGGCGATCACTTCCTCTTTCGTCTCATACTCCAGCAAAGACACCGAGTTCATGTTACCTTTTAAAAACATCCGCTGTCCCACGCCGTTCTTCGCGTCCGCCAATTCCACATTGCCAAGCGGATGCGGGTCGAGCGTGTCAATGCCCATCGTATGCGTCTGCTCCATCAGGTCGAGCCGGTCGCCGATCTTGCCGCAGGTGTGAGTGTAAACCGGAACATCGCAGGCGCGGATCGCATCCGCCAGTCTTCGTTCATACGGCAGGACATATTCCGCGTACATTTTGGGGGAGATGAATCCGCCGCCCGCGAAGGCGGAGGAGATGAGCACCGCATCCACCCCGTGCCGGGCCTGAGCGGCCGCCCAGGCAATTGCCGCGTCTGTGAGTCGTTCCATCAACGCCTTGACCTTTTCCCTGTTCTTCACCAGCCCGATGATGGCGTTCTGGTAGCCGATCAATTCGAGGTAATGCGTAAACGGGGAAAAGACTTCGCCGTGAATCGAGATTTCTCCGTTCGTTTTTTCGCGCACAAGGTCTATGGTATCGAAGAAATAATCGGGGATTTCGTTCAAGGGGCCGGGGTCCGCCTTGCCTTCGATCCACGGAACGTGATAGGTATTCCAAAGATAGCCGGGGAATTGGTCAATGTCGTCCAAACGGTCGGGGTCGAGCGTCCCCAAATCGGCGCGCGGCGTAAGTTCCGGGCGGGCCGGGTAAACGTATTGGGCGTTGTCGTCCCAGGGGATGATGGTCACATGTCCGTTCTTCCAGGTAACCGTCTCCCCCTTTTTCGTCTTCTCGATTTTTTTGATCTGATTCAAAAACCCGCGCGGACGTCCGGGCAGGTTGATGAGGATGCCGTCGAAGCGGTAGCGTCTTTGCATGGCGACGAGCGCCTCCGCAAAGCCTTCGCTGCTGAACCAGATTTCATGCGGGGCAAGACCGGCGTTCAAGAAATAATGCCCCAGCGCCAACTGGCACATGACTGGAACCCGGTCGGCTTGCTGGCAGCGCATGGCATGCGCCATGCGTTCGCGTCCGTTCATCCTAGCCTTTCACCGCGCCCGCCGTCAAGCCCTTGATGAATTCGCGCGCCAGCAGAATGTAAAGGATCAGCATTGGGACCGCCGCCAGCGAAAGAACAGCTAGGGCGCGCGTCCAGTCTGTGCGGTATTGGCCGAACAGCAACGAAACGCCCAGCGCCACCGTGCGCGACTCTTCGGCGCGGATGAAAACCAGCGGGAACCAAAAGTCGTTCCAGATCTTGATCATGTTGAAGATCGCCACCGTGGCCAGCGCGGGGCGCATGAGCGGCAGGACGATGCGGCTGTACACCTGCCATTCGGACGCGCCGTCTATTTTTGCGGCTTCGAACATTTCGCCCGGCAGTTCCTTGATGAAAGCCGTCAATACAAAGGTCGCAATCGGCATTCCCATCGCCACATAGACGGGGATCAGGCTCCAGTAGGTGTCCTGCAAATTCAGGGCTTTGATCAGCCGCACCAGGTCGAGCGTGCCGAGGCGGATGGGGATCATCAGACCGGCGATGAAGAAAACGTACAGGAAGTTGGCGGCGGGCGATTTCCACTTTGCCAGCGCGTAGGCCGCCATCGAGCCGATGAACAGAATCAGCCCCAGCGCGAGTACCGTGACGATGATGGTGTTGATGAAATACAGATCAAAGCGTCCGTTGCTCCAGGCTTCGCGGTAGCCGTCGAGGGTGAAGTTTTTTGGAAAACCAAACGGGTCTTTGAAGATTTCCTTCTGCGGTTTGAATGAATTGACGAGGAGCGTCCAGATGGGAAAAAGGACAATGACCGACCAGAGGGTAAGGACAACGTAGGTGAAGAAGTGTTGAAGTCTGTTCCAGCGCATGATGTTTCTCCCTACTCCGTCGCCTGCTTGCGTGAGAAATACAGCCAGGAAAGCACGCCCGTCATTAAAATGGCAAAGGTCAGGGTGGCGATGGCCGCGCCCATGCCCATATCGGGGATGCCGACGGGGTGTTCGCCCGCGATGCCGGTGCGGTAGAACAGGGTTGCCAGCAGGTCGGTCGAATATGCCGGTTCGCCCTTCGCGCCCGCCATGGCGTAGATGACATCGAAGGCGTTGAAGTTGTCCACGAAGGTCAGGATGGCGACCACGCCGATGACCGGTTTGAGCAGGGGGAATTTAATACGCCAGAAAATGTTCCATTCGGAGGCGCCGTCAATGCGCGCGGCTTCGAGCAATTCGTCGGAGATGCCCATCAGCCCGGCGAGGAACATGACGGTAGGCATGCCCACCCACTGCCAGACGGAAGTAAGCGAGATGGCGGGCAGGGCCAGGTTTTCGCGCCCGAGCCAGGGCAGGGCAAACTGCTTCATGTCCAATGCCATGAAAATTTTATTCACCGCCCCCCATTGCGGGTTGAGGATCAGCGTCCATAAAAAGCCGACGACGAGGACGGAGAGGGTGGCGGGGGCAAAAATGATCGTGCGGAAGAAATTTCTGCCTTTGAAATCGGAGGATAATAAATTGGCAAACAACAACCCGAGCGTGTTTTGCACAAGCATGTGGATGGCGAAGAAAACGCAGGTGTTGGTAAAGGCGTTGATGAATTTCTCGCGCCAGAGCGGGTTGGTAAAAAGATTAATGTAGTTTTGGAAACCGACAAAGGTCTTTGGGTTGTAGCCTTCGCCGGTGTAGAGGCTGAGGCGCAGCGAGTCGAACAGGGGACCCGCCATAAACGTCAGGTAGACAAGAAGCGCGGGGAGCAGGAAGAGGACCCAGGTCAGGGTGAGGCGTTTTTTCGGGTTGAGAAATCCTTGGGGGGCGGTTATCCGGCTCATGTCTCTCTCTTCTTGGTATGGCAGGGATGGTTGCCCATCCCTGCCATGAAATGCGAGGCTGGTTTACTTGCAGCCAGCGGCGGGTTCGTACCAGGCGGCCACGTCGGCGTTGAAGGCGTCGGCGGCTTCCTGCGGGGTCTTCTCATCCTTCAACACGGCGATCACGTTGTTGTTGAGGGAGGTGTAGGCGTCCACGCTGCCGGAGGGGGCGGCGAGGAGTTTTTCCCAGACGAAGCGGATGTCCACACCGGCGGCGTTGTTGTTGAAGGCCATGAAGTCGGCGGCAATCGGGTCGCTGAGGGTCGGGGCGTCCTTGGTGAGCGGGAAGAAACCGGGCAGGTTGTTGCCGAGCAGTTCCGCAAATTCGGGCGATTCGAGGAATTCGAGGAAGAGTTTGGCGGCTTCCAGATTCGGGGAGGCGGCATTCGCGCCGACGGCGGCGTCTACATGGAAGGTGACGTAGGTGTCCTTTCCGGCGAGCGCGGGCGGGTAGAACACGCCCCATTCAAAGTCGGTGGCGTCTTTTTTGAACGCGCCAATGGACCAGGAGCCGTCCATCATCATTGCGGCCTGTCCCTGGGCGAAGAGTTGTTCGGCGTCGTAGTAGCTGACCGCTTCAAAGCCGTTGGGCAGGTAGGGTTGCATATCGTCAATCTGCTGGAAGGAGGCGACGATTTCTTCGCTGTTGAAGCAGCGGTCGCCGTTCAGGTAGGCCATGCGTCCTTCGTAGCCGCCGATGTTGCTGGGGATGAATTGCATCATGACGACTTCGTTGATGTCCCAGGCGTCCTTGGTGCCGTTGGCGAAGGGGATCACGCCCGCGTCGAGCAGTTTTTGCGAGGCGGCCATGAGGTCTTCCCAGGTGGCCGGGATTTCAATGCCGTTGGCGGCAAAGATGTCTTTATTGTAGTAAATACCGTGCGAAACGGCAATGATCGGCACGGCGTAGGGTTCGCCGGAGTCGGTCGCCCACGGAGCGCGGGAGGCTTCGGTAAAGTTGTCGCTGATGCCGGGCAGGTCTTTCAGGGAAGCAATGTAACCGGCGTCGAACAGTTCGCGCCCGGTTGCAAAGGAGCGGACGAAGAACAGGTCGGGTCCGGTGCCGGTCTCGAGCTGGGTGCGAAGCGTGGCATTGTAGTCGGGCGGGTTGGTCGGGTCGAACTTGACGGTGATGTTGGGGTATTTCTCATGGAAGGCGGCGTTGATCGCTTCCCATGCGGCAACATCGTCCACGCGCCAGGAACCGAGGGTAAGGGTGATCTCTTCGCCGGCTGCTTCGGTGGCGGGGGCTTCGGTGGCAGGAGCCTCGGTGGCGGGGGCTTCGGTAGCCGGGGCTTCGGTGGCGGCCGGCGCTTCGGTGGCGGGGGTTCCGCAAGCGGACAAGGCCATGCTTGCCAAAACCAGGATGGATAACAAAACGTACAGTTTCTTTTGCATCTTTCTTCTCCTTATGATTTTTTTGTACCAGTTTGCTCGAAGGAACCTAATCAAAAGTTGCGTTATCTTTTCTTTTCCGGCGCTCCTTTCCGGGGATGATTTAAATTTTGAACACGTTCATCTCATCCGGCCAACTCTCTCACAAACGTCGCGTTCAAAACGATGGATGAATTCCCGCACAAACTCCAGGGGGTTGATGTTCGCATCGTTCATAAGCGGGGTCATATCCATGCCGTAGGACAAACCCGTCGCGTCATCCACGCCGTGCGATACAAAGTACGTGGCATTGGCGCGGCGGCGTCCCATCGAAGCGAGATCGTAGCGTTTGCCGCCCGCGATCTGCGAATCGAACACACCCAGTAATGCAGCCTGCAAATTCTCGTGATGGGAAAGGTCCATCACAACCTTGTCCGAGTCGACCATCCAATCCAGCGCGCGCCAGACTTCGCACCCAACGACTCTTTCGGGACGTTCAGCCGGGTTCAGTTTTCTGAGGGCTTCGATTACCCTGAGGGCGACTCCGATGTGCGTGTCGTGTTTATCCGCCAGGTTGTGGGTGTAGACCGCCTTCGGCTTTGTCGCCCGCAGAATCTCCACAATATCGTCCACCGGCTCCGGGCGGGACGCGTCCTTGACGACCTTGCTGGGAATGTCCAGCATGATCTGCGCCGCAAAATCGCCGACAAACGCCGCCTTGCGCTGTTCCTTGAATCTCACCAGCCGCATTTCGTCATCGCTGTAATTTTCATAAATACCGTTGCGCGGAGAGCCGCGTCCATCGGTCACCACCACGCCCGTAAACCATTTATCCTTTTGCTGATAGCACTCGATGATCGGTTGCGCCGCCATGATCTCGATATCATCCTGATGCGCGGCAAGGCACAGATGCGTCGTCCGGGCAAGCGCCTTTTCCTCCGGCGCATCATCGGGGATGTAAATTTCGGCTGTATTGAGATGAAAGTTCATTTTTTCCTTATTGTGTCGTTGCGAGGGGGGCGCTTTTCCCGACGAAGCAATCTCGAAATTGAGAGGGAGATTGCTTCGGGCAAAGAACAAGAACGCCCTCGCAATGACGGATCACTACACCGCCGGCAAACTCGCCGCCGCCACCGACTGCCCCACCCGGCGAATTTTCTCGTCCGGCAGGTGCAGTTCAATCTTCTTCAACAACTCCGGGAATTCGGCTTCAAACACTTTCTTCGCGCCCTCGATCAACAGGTCGCCGCCGCGGCCGGAGGTACAACGTCCCAAAATCAAAACATGCTTGATGTCGTAAAAATCCGCATAATGCGCAATTCCATAGCCGAGATAAACGCCCATGCTCTGCCAGATCTTCGTCGCGCCGTCCTCGCCCGCCTCCAGTTTTTGCTGAACAAATTTCAATTTTTCCGCATCCGTCACATTAACAGGGACAGATATGCCCGCCCTGGGCGCCAGCCGAAAAACGCACTGTTGCGAAAAATACAACGCGCCCACGCCCTTATCGCCCGACCACTCGTCGGAAGGCGCGTCGGGGCTGTAGTCAATCGGCGCAAAAGCCAGTTCGTTCAGCCAGCCCATAATGTGACCTTCCATGTTCACATACCCGGCCGCCTCGCTGGAGCCGAGCGCAATGCCTAAAATGCCGTTATCCTCAATGGACATCGAACCCGCCAGCGCGGTCACATCGCCGTCGTTGATGACCTCCAGCGGCGCGCCCATCTCGTCGCGGATTCTTAAAAACATATTTTTGATCTCGCCAAAGCGTTCGGCGGGAATGCCGCGAAACAGCGACGCCACCATCGGGCGGTTGTCCACATAAATGCCGGCCGAACTTCCGCCGATGGCGTCCACGCGCGGCAGTTTGCTCGCGGCGGTTTTCAATGCGGCCATCACTTCGCGGTAGTGATAGTCGGGGTCGGCGTTCTTGCGCGGCTCCCAAACCACCTCTTCGCTATACACCGGAACGCCGTCCACCACCGCGCTGACTTTGCGGTCTGAAGCGCCGAGATCGAACCCGATGCGGCAACCGTTTAAATTTCGTCCGAGCAGTTTCCCGGTCTCGCGTGAGGCGGGGGTCTCCTCCGCCGCGCAAACAACCGTCACAAGTTCCTTTTCATACACCTGCGTCCCCATGAAATGAAAATCAAATTTCCGGGCGCCATCCACCGCATACGTCTTGCGGATATATTCCCCAATCCCGCGCGGCCCGCCGATGTAGACGGTATGCCCGCCGCGCTGCCAGAGCAAAAATTTAACAACGCGTTCGATATATTGATAATTGGATTCAAAATCGGGATGTCCTTCGGGGTGGACCCGCATTTCAAAGCGGGAGAATTCTCCGCCGCTTCTTTCCAGGACGATAACGGCGCGTTCGCCGTTCGCCCCAACCTCGCGCTGAAAATTCCGATTCGCCAGCACAGCCGGGCGAAACCCTTCATCCAATGGCGGAACAACTTTAGGGATAATTAACTTCACGGCTGGTTTTCCTGTTGAAACAAAAGTAAGTAATCGTCAAGCAACAAATACGCCGACGCGCCAAGGATGCAGGCGCGATAATCGAGAGCGCCAAGTTCGAGTTTTGTGTTTTCCGAAAGCCGCGTCAGCGCCGCGTTGCGCATGGATGCGTTGACCGCCTCCAGCCACTTCGCGCCGAAGCGGGTCATGTCGCCTGTCAGCACAATCTTGTGAATGTTGAGCGTGCCGATCAGATTGGCAAGCGATATCCCAAGATAATGCGCGGCGGTTTCAACAACTTCCATTGCCCGTTTATCGCCGGACGAGAAAGCCGCCTGCGCTTCGTCAATGGAATTGCATTTCATTTGCTTAAGCGCCGCCCGCAGGCTGGAGACCGTTTCAAGACAGCCGCGCTTTCCACAACGGCACAATTCGCCGTTTTCCTGAACAACCACATGACCAATCTCCCCCGCCCCGCCGCCATCGCCTTGAAACAAACGGCCGTTGACCAGAATGCCCGAACCGATGCCGTGCTTTACATTAACCACGATCAAATTTTCGTCGCGGGCATGTTCGCCTCCATATACAAATTCCCCAATGGCGGTCGCCTGGCTGTCGTTCAGAACCGAAACGGGCGTCTTGTATTTCTTTTCCAGCAATTGTCCCAACGGCAAGTCCTGCCATTCGAGGTTGACTGCGGTCACGATGATTCCCTCGCGGGTATTGACCAGGCCCGGCGTGCCGACCCCAATTCCCACAATGGGCTTGATCCGTTTCTTCATCAATTGATCAATGATCTGGTAAACAAGTTCGAGCGCGTTCTCCCCGTTATCGTCATGGACGGGCGCTTCCGCCATCTCTATGATTTCCCCGCGTAAATTGACGACGGCGCCGATGAATTTATCCTGTCCGAGATTCAAACCGATCAGGTAACGCGAATCGGGCACAACACTCAGCAGGATCGGCGTCTTGCCGCCGATGGATTCGCCCCTGCCAACTTCCTCGACCAAACCTTCTTCGAGCAGATTGTTGACGACCTCGGAGACCGTCGTGCGCGTGAGGTTGGTCACGCGCGCCACTTCCGCGCGGCTAATGGACTCGTTTGCGAAGATGGTTCGCAGGACGAGATCGCGGTTGTGCTGTTTTGTTTGCTGATGCGTCGCTTTTTTCATGGTCATTTTTTACCAAGTTGCCTACGCGCAGATATTCAAAAGAACTTGTAACACGACGATACTTTGTAAATTCAATGTACTAACAAAGTAAATTGTACAGACTTCACCAACGAGAGTCAAGTCTGAATTTCTTGACAATTTTTAGTTCATGAAATAAAATAATTTAGTCATGGCTAAATTATTAGAGACTCCCACCCCACCCAGACCCTCCACCTCCATTCAGGATTACCTCAAGCGCATCTACGAGCTGACCGAAAATGGACAACCCGCCAGCACCAACGATCTGGCGCGCGAGTTAAACGTCAAGCCCGCCTCCGTTACCGGCATGATTCAAAAACTCGCCGCAGAGAAACCCGCGCTGGTGGCATATCAAAAACATCAGGGAGTCACGCTCACCCCCGCGGGCAAAACCGCCGCATTGGAAGTCATCCGCCATCATCGGTTATTGGAAACGTGGCTCGTGCAAACGCTCGGCTATTCATGGGATGAAGTGCATGAAGAGGCGGAGCGGCTCGAACATGTGATTTCAGAGGATTTTGAAAACCGCATCGCCGCCGCCCTGGGGCACCCGCTTCGGGACCCGCACGGAGAGTTGATCCCCACCGCCGATCTTACGATGCCGCTGGATGAGTCAATTCCGCTCTCCGCGTTGCGAAAAGATCAATCCGGGAAGATTCTGTGCGTCAAGGCGCCGGACTCGGGCTTGTTGCGTCATCTCACCCAACTGGGGCTTACGCCAAACACGTTCATCGAAGTGACCGACTACTCCCCCTACGATCACAACCTGACCGTCAAGGTCAAGGATAAGACTCACGTGCTGGGGCTAAACATCACCAGCAAAATATTAATCGAAGGAAAATGATCCATGTTCGGGCAATCCGTATCTGACCGCCGAACCTCAGGACCGGTATTTAGAAGTAATCGAAAAAATGAAAGGCAAGGCATAAACCATGTATTATCTGGCAGCAGTCATTACAGTCGCGCTCATACTTTTTCTGCCGCGAATCGGTTTGCTGGCGCGGATCAAGGATTATCGCGCCGCAAAGGAGCGCGAACAGATGGAAGACGCGCTCAAACACCTGCTCGACCGCGAAAATCAAGGCAGGCACGCCACGCCTGAATCCATCGCAGGGACGCTGGACATCGCGCGCGACAAAGTAACCCGCCTGATCGAAAACATCGAAGCGCAGGGTTTGATCGAGTCGCGCGGAAATAACCTGCATCTCACCGCCGAAGGCGAACGCTGGGCGTTGCATGTCCTTCGCGCCCATCGCTTGTGGGAGCGCTATCTCGCCGACGAAGCGCGGATGCCGCTCAACAAAATTCACGGGGAGGCGCAAAGACGCGAACATAATTTCACCGAGGCGCAACTCAACGAGTTGGATGCGGCGCTCGGTCATCCCATCCGCGACCCGCACGGCGACCCGATCCCTTCGCGCGAGGGGAAAATGAATCGGGCGGAGGGAATGTCCATTACGGCGTGGCAGGCCGATCGTCCGGCTCGAATCGTGCATCTCGAAGACGAACCGGCTCTGGCGTATCAACAGATCCTGGCGGCGGGACTCCGCCTGGGACAGGACATCCGCATTATCGAAAAAAATCCGAACCGCTACATTCTCAGCGACGGCGAAAGCGAATTCAAACTCGCGCCTGCGGTGGCTTCGAATATTTTTGTGTCGGCAATTCCTGAAAGCGAAATGTTAAAGCGCGAGGCGATTCCGCTGACGGAACTGGCGCATGATCAACGCGCCCAGATCGTGATGCTGGACGACTCGGTGCAGGGTTTTACGCGCCGCCGCTTTCTGGACCTGGGGCTGACTCCCGGCACGACGATTTTTCCCGAGCTGACAAATTTCTTCGGCGAGCCGCGAGCCTATCGCGTGCGCGGAACTTCGATTGCGCTGCGAAACGATCAGGCGGCGCAGATTTGGGTGAAGCCGGTGTAGGGGTTGAGTTATAGGTTGCAGGTTACAAGTTACAGGTTGCAGGTTACAAGTTACAGGTTGCAGGTTGCGACCTTCAAGATGGAGAAATAATGACAAACATAAAAATCAACCTCCCCACTGAGCATTGCGAGACTTGCCCGGCGTTTACGCAATTGGAGCAGATGGGAATCAAAGTCGGCGATTTCGACCGCGTGATTGCGCTGGCTGGAAACCCGAATACGGGCAAGTCCACGTTATTCAACGCGCTGACCGGGCTTAAGCAACACACCGGCAACTGGCCCGGCAAGACCGTCACCCGCGCCGAGGGCGGCTTTCAATTCAATCATGTTAAATACAAACTTGTGGACCTGCCCGGCACATATTCTCTATTGTCCGCAAGCCAGGATGAAGAAGTGGCGCGCGACTTTATTTTATTCGGGCAACCCAGCTGCACCATCGTCGTCACCGACGCCACCGCGCTGGAGCGCAATTTGAACCTGGTCATGCAGGTCATGGAGATCACGGATAAAGTGGTTGTGGCGGTCAATCTCATGGACGAAGCCCGCCGCAAAGGAATCGAAGTGGACGCCCGCAGTCTCGCCCGCGACCTCGGCGTGCCTGCCGTCCCTGTCACGGCGCGAACCGGCGAGGGCATTGCCACATTGCTCTCCACCGTGGCCGAGGTCATCGAAGGAAAAATCGCCGTCAAGCCGATGCGCGTGGAAGGCACGCCCGAATTTCAAAAAGCCGTCAATGAACTCGTGCCGATGATCGAAAGCATGGCTCCCGGAATCCCCAACGCCCGCTGGCTTGCCATCCGCTTATTGGACGGCGACGCCCGCGTGCAAAAAGCCATCACCAGCGGCGAACTGGGCGGAATCGTCCAAAGGCAGCGCCAAGCCGATGCGCAGTTCAGCCGAAAAATGAGCGTAGAGGGAAGGCAGTGAGTAGTGAATAGAGAGTAGAGAGTAGAGAGTAGAGAGTAGAGAGTAGAGAGTAGTGAATAGAGAGTAGTGAATAGTGAATAGTGAGTAGTGAATAGAGAATAGTGAATAGTGAGTAGTGAATAGAGAATAGTGAACATGGAAACCATCTCCCCCAACGACATCCTCGCCAAAGCGGAGACGCTCCGCAACAGCCTCTCGACAGGCTTCCGCGATGAGATCGTCAAATCCATTTACAGCGAAGCGGAACGGGTCGCCCATCGCGCCGTCAAAACCGCGTCGGATAAAAAATACGACCTCGACCAAAAAATAGACCGCCTCGTCACCTCGCCCTGGACGGGACTGCCCCTCATGCTGGTTCTGCTCGGAATCATCATCTGGCTGACCGTCTCCGGCGCAAACGTGGCTTCGGAAGCGATTGCCAACCTCCTCTTCGGGCTGGGCGATCTCGGACGAAACCTCTTTAATCAAATCGGCGCTCCCTGGTGGATCACCGGCTTCATCTGGGACGGCGTTTATCTCGGTCTCGCGTGGGTCATCAGCGTCATGCTCCCGCCCATGGCGATCTTCTTCCCTGCCTTCACCTTCCTCGAAGACCTCGGCTATCTCCCGCGCGTCGCCTTCAACCTCGACTGGCTCTTTAAAAAGGCGGGCGCGCACGGCAAACAATCGCTGACCATGGCCATGGGATTCGGATGCAATGCCGCGGGCGTGGTTGCGACTCGCGTGATCGATTCCCCCCGCGAACGCTTGATCGCCATCCTGACCAACAACTTCGTCCCCTGCAACGGACGCTTCCCGACTTTAATTATGCTTGCCACTGTTTTCGTGGCCTCTGCCTTCCCCCCGGCGTTGACCTCCTTCATCGCCGCCGGAACCGTCGTCGGCGTGGTCTTGATCGGAGTCGCGTTCACATTTTTTATGTCGTGGCTGTTGTCGCGCACCGTCCTCAAAGGCGAAGCCTCCGCCTTTACGCTGGAACTTCCGCCCTACCGCAAGCCAAACCTCGGGCGCATCCTCTACACCTCCATCATTGACCGCACCATCTTCGTCCTCTGGCGCGCCATGCAGACCGCCGCCCCCGCCGGAGCGATCATCTGGATTCTGGCGAACATCCCCTACGGCGACGCCAACCTCGCGCGCGCCATCGCGGACTGGCTCAACCCCTTCGGCTTGATCCTCGGACTCGACGGCGTGATCCTGCTTGCCTACATCATCGCCATCCCCGCCAACGAGATCGTCGTCCCGACCATGATGATGGTGTACATGGGCGCGGGCATGATGATAGACGGACCCGGCACAAGCGCGGGCATCTTCGACCTGCTGGTCAACGGCAACGGCTGGACAATGCTCACCGCCGTCAACCTGATGCTGTTCGCGTTACTGCACAACCCGTGCGCCACGACCATCATGACCATTTACAAGGAAACCAAATCATGGAAATGGGCGACCGTCAGCGTCGTCATCACGCTGGGGCTTGCCTTTCTGGTCACGTTCTTGACAGCAAGCGTCGCAAGGTTGCTGGGGTGGGCGTAACGTAATTTGACGGTATATCGCTTCTGCCGCTTCGATTGCAAGCCATGAGAAAAGGTATTATCGCCTGCCGTTACCGTTGCTCAAAACAAGGCTTTTACCGCCTTACAGCCGCCCTGTCAAAACCGCCTTGACAGGGTTTTTCTTTTGCTGTAACATATGAATAATTGCTCATATATTCAAGGAAAACCATGACCCTCAACGAACTCAAAGCCATCCAACTTGCCGAACTCTTCAGCGCCCTCAGCGATGCCAGCCGCGTGCGCATCATTTCCACGCTTCTCGAAAACGAGATGAACGTCAGCGATATTGCCGAGAAAACGGGCATGAGCGAATCGGCGGTGTCGCATCAACTGCGCGGACTGCGGCAAATGCGCCTGGTGCGCGGAAGAAAATCGGGCAGGCAGGTCTTTTATTCGCTGGACGACGACCACGTCCAAAAACTATATCTCATGGGCTTGGACCATGTAAAACACGGGTAAGCAAAGGGAAAATCTGATGGCGACACAAACTTTTTTTGGACGCTGAAAAACGCTGATTGCGCTGATAAGAAAAAATCTGCGTTCGTCAGCGTTCATCAGCGTCCCAATTTTAAAAATGTGAAGTAGTCAAAGGAAAATATGGAAAAAACAATCGAGCTTGAAATTCCGCTTTTATTGCCAGGGGTTGAAAACGAAAAAGACGACTGTTTGAGTCGTCTCGAGACTGCGTTTCAGAATCATCGCGGCATTCTGCGTGCCCACATCGAGCGAGAGAAATCGCCGATAGATTTATGCCTGCACTACGACCCAAACCTGCTCACGTTGCCCGAAGTCCAACGGATCGCCCAGCGTGCGGGCGCCGAAATCACAAACCGCTACCATCACGATTCGATTCCCATCGAAAACATGGACTGCTCGGATTGCAGTCTGGTCATCGAGCATAGCGTGGGGCGCATGGACGGCGTGCTGAAGGTCAACGTGAACTACCCCACCGAAAAGATGTGGGTCGAATACGACTCGCACAAAATTTCCCGTCCCGTTATCGAGAAGCGAGTCCGTTCGTTGGGGTATCAGATTCCGTTGAACGGTATCCAAGCCCGCATACAAGAAAACCGCGAGTTGATTTTCAGTCTGCTTTCGGGATTGTTTCTTTTAATCGGTTGGTTGGGCGAAACCTTTTTTGGCTTCCCGCCATACCTTAGCATTGGTTGTTACGTCACCGCGTATGTTTTAGGCGGCTGGGACATTTCACGTCACGCCTTTCACGCCTTGCGAGAAAAACATTTCGACACCGACGGCTTGATGATCGTCGCTGCCATCGGCGCGGCATTCCTCGGCGAATTTGCGGAAGGGGCGTTACTCCTCTTCTTGTTCAGCCTCGGTCACAGTTTGGAAGAACGCGCCCTCAATCGCGCTCGAAAAGCCGTCAGCGCGTTGGGCGAACTGACGCCGAAAACCGCGCTGGTGAAACGCGACGGCAAAGAACAGGAACTCCCCGTTGAATCGATTCGGCTCGACGATGTCGCGGTCATCCGCCCTGGCGTTCGCATCCCAGTGGACGGCGTAATCGTAGACGGCAGTTCAAGCATTGACCAATCTTCCGTCACGGGCGAATCGCTGCCAGTGGATAAAACCGTCGGCGAAACAGTTTTCGCTGGCACAGTCAACGGCGAAGGCGCGTTGGAAGTGAAAGTGACTCGCCTCGCAAAAGATTCGACGCTCTCGCGCGTGATGAAAATGGTGGAAGAAGCGCAAGCGCAAAAATCGCCCACGCAACAAACTGTCGAAAAATTCGAGCGCGTGTTTGTGCCTGCCGTGTTGATTCTCACCGCGCTGGTCATCGTCCTGCCGCCGTTGTTCGGTTATCCATTTCGTGAATCGTTTCTGCGCGCGATGACTCTGCTCGTCGCCGCGTCGCCGTGCGCGCTCGCGCTTGGCACGCCCGCGTCCATTTTAGCGGGCGTCGCGCAAGCCGCGCGCAACGGTGTTCTGGTCAAAGGCGGCGCGCATCTTGAAAATCTCGGACGCCTCAAAGCCATCGCGTTCGACAAAACTGGAACGGTCACGCACGGTCGTCCCGCAGTGACAGACGTGGTTGTGAATCAGGCGTCCCGTCGAAAAGAAGCGGATTTATTATCCATAGCCGCGGGCGTGGAATCACGGTCCGCACATCCGCTCGCGCAGGCGATTGTACAAGCGGTTCAATCCAAGGGGATACCTGCCTCGCCCGTGGACGAAGTCGACTCGCTGACAGGTCGCGGCTTGAAGGCGTTGGTGAACGGCAAAACGATTTGGATCGGCAATCGAAAGTTGATGGACGAAGCGGGCGTGTCGCTTTCATCCGAGATGATTCAAAAAGCGGAGGCGTTGCAAAGCGCGGGCAAGATGTTGATGTGGATTGCAGAAGATGCAACGGCGCTTGGTTTGATCGCGCTGGCAGACACGCTGCGAAAAGAAGCCGCGCCGACGATGAACGCGCTGAAAAAAATCGGCGTGGGACATACGATCATGCTCACGGGCGATAACGCGCGCTCTGCGTCTGCAATTGCAAAAGAAGTTGGGCTGACCGATTTCCGTGCAGACTTGATGCCCGAAAATAAATTGTCCATCATCCGCGACCTGGTAAATGAATACGGTCAGGTGGCGATGATCGGCGATGGAGTTAATGACGCGCCTGCGTTGGCGAATGCAACAGTCGGCATCGCCATGGGCGGCGCAGGCACCGACGTCGCGCTCGAAACCGCGGACGTCGCGCTGATGGGCGACGATTTATCCAAACTCCCGTTTGCCGTTGGGTTGGGACGCGCGACGCGCAACATCATCACTCAAAACTTGGTTATCGCGCTCGGCGTGATCGTTTTGCTGATCGTCACTTCATTGACTGGGATTATCAGCATCGGCATCGCCGTCATCCTCCACGAAGGCAGTACGCTGGTCGTGGTGGCGAACGCGCTGAGGCTGCTTGGGCATAAACCTTCGTAAAGTGGTCAGACTTTTGCAAAATAAAAAGCAATCCGCTAATCTCCGCTAATCAAATTCAAATCGTGAAGATTAAGTAACTCACCTTACGCAAGATGGCGTTTGGTTAGGAAATGCGCTTGCGGATGAGTCTGTGACCGTCCACGAATGTTCACGAATAAACGAATAGGCGCGCCAACATTCGTGAATTCGTGACTTTATTCGTGGACGGTTCGTGAGGATGGCAAAAGTGGTAACATGAGTAAGTAATTCGTCAAAAATAATTAGGCGTGTAGGGGACGTTCTCTAACGTCCCCGTCGGCGTAAGAGAACGCCGACTACACAAAAGGGCTTCAAAAATTTATGACGAACTACTTAGCCGACGAAAGATTTTTTGCATAAGCGGCATAGGCGCAGAATGCAAGTAAAAATTTCAACGACCCTGCCGTGTTCATCTGAAAGAGCATGGCGGGAAATTCAACACATCAATCTATTGCTTCACATCGCTCACCCGCTGGTTGCGTTTGAACCTGTCGAGCCGAACGTCTTCCCCGCAACCTGGAGCGACGCAAGTTATCTTGTGCAAATGCGCGTCTTCGGCTTCATTCCCTTTGGCGAGCAATGGGTGGCGATAAAGTTGAACCATGAGAAATTTGAACTGCTGGATGACGGTCACAGCAATCTTATCAAACAGTGGCGGCACAAAATCACCGTGCAACGAACTTCCGAAGGCTGCACGCGCTACACCGACACGATAGACATCAAAGCGGGCATTTTCACTTTCGGAGTATGGCTTTTCGCGAACGTTTTTTTTCGGCACAGGCAACGCCGTTGGCGAAGACTTATCTGCAACGATTTCAAATATCGGTAAATCGCAAAAATCGCCCGTAAGTTAAGTCCAAAGCGGTTGTTGAAAGCAGTCCGTTTCCGCGCTTGACCATTTGCAGTCATGGAAAGTTCATCGCGCGATCGGTTCGATAATCGGATAGCGGGAAAATAGGATGTCGCTGAATCTACCCCACGTTGAAAATGGATTAAAATTGTCCCTGACGAGGAGAGATTGCGAGTTTAGACATGCACAACACTGGTTGCAAGGCGATCGTCCTCTGTTTGGTTGGGTTGCTGTCGGTTGGGTGTTTCGCGCCCTCAAAGCCAACGGTAACGCCTGCGCCCAATCCCCCCGGCGCGACGTCCGCGCCTGCGACGCCGGAGCCGATTTCGTTCGATGTTGTCCGTTATGTGAGCGCCGCCGGGGACGATTTAAACCCCGGCACGCAGGAAGCCCCCTGGCTGACCATGAAGAAAGCCGTAGCATCGCTGTTGCCGGGCGAGACGCTCGTTGTGCGCGGCGGCGTATATGAAGGCGTTCATACCGGCTGGAGTTTTGCATACTCCGGCGCGGAGACCCAGCCGATTACCGTCACAAACCAGCCGGGGGAACAGGTTGTCTTTCAAATGCCGACTGTCGAGTTCGACGACCGCTACATCTTCAGGTGTTCGGTCAACCCGGTCACACCGGCGGAATGGCAGACGACGAAAGCGGACTATATCCGCATCATTGGCAGCGACGTTTCCCCGCAAATTCTTTCCAACGGCGTCAAAAGCCGCAAAGGCATCGTAATGCAGGGATTGGAAGGCGAACAATCACCCGCCATTTTTTCCTCCGACTGCGATCATTGGGAGGTTGCCGGGGTTGATTTCGTGGATGTCGCCTATGGCATTTCCACCAAAAAGAACAACTGGCGCAGTATGGAGGAACACAGCCCCGACTACTGGTACGTTCACGACAACCGGGTTTATGGTTATTACCGCGAATCGGGAATGCAATTCAACGGCAGCTTCAACGTCGTCGAAAATAACGAGATATACAAGGTGAGCGACCGGCTCGACACCCCCTTCGGCTGTCAGTTGTTGAACCTGCTGGGGAACAACAACATCGTGCGCGGGAACACCTTCAGCCGGATGGGCAGCGACGCCAATTGTCTTGGGCTGATGTTCGAGTGGGACCTCGCCGACCTCAACCTGATCGAAAACAACCGCTTCCTCGATGTGCCTGTGGCAGTCTCGATCCAAGGCGGGGATGGCAACATCATCATAAACAATTATTTCGAGGCGTCCCGTTCCGACGCCCGCGCCGGGGTCGTCATCGCCTCTTACGACGACCGAAGCGGCTGGCCCTGCAACGAACCGGATTCGATCTCGCCGCCGGAAAACCCCGCCCATTCGGAGTACGGTTATTATTATCCGCATGATTGTCATTCCAAAAACAACCAGATCGCGGGGAATACCTTCGTCGGCTTTGAATTGGATTGGGTCATGCAGCCCGTCTCGGTGGACAGCAATATCTTCGCCGAAAACATCAGCCGATAGCAGGATGATTTTATGAATACAGCAGATTATCTCCTCCAGAACGCTTCAGAGAATGATGTTGTCTTTGTCACGCCCAAGACGACTTATCGCTACCAGGACCTTTCGAAAGCCGTCGGCGCGCTGACCCGGTTACTGTCGTCAATCGGAATAAAGAAAGGCGAACGTATCGGGTTGTTGGGAAGCAATTCCCTTTTTTGGGTTGCCGGTTATCTTTCGGCGATGAAAACAGGCGCGATTGCCGTGCCGTTTGCCACAAAACTCCCCCCTGCCGAACTGGCTGACCAAATCGAACAAACCGGTTGCCGCGCTGTGTGCGTGGAAAACAAATTGCTGGCAAAATATGCGCCTTCCATTCCGCAGGGAACCGACATCATCGGGGAAGAAAGCCTCGAGAAGTTCCCTTCGACTTTTTCGCCCGGTCCGTTCCCCGATATGGGCGAAAACGAAGACGCCGCCTGGATGTTAACTTCCGGCACTACGGCAAAGCCGCGCATCGTCCGCATAACCCATGCGAATATTCAATCCAACACTGATTCCATCATTCAATACCTGGAATTGACCCGCGCGGACCGCGTTCTCTCCCTCCTGCCCTTCTATTATTGCTACGGCACATCCCTGTTGCATACCCACATGCGGGTCGGCGGTTCGCTTGCGCTTGCGGACTCGGTGGGTTTCCCTGAAAAAATTCTGGACTTGATGGAGGAAACCGCCTGCACCGGGTTTGCGGGCGTTCCCACCACTTTTCAAATGTACCTGCGAAATTCGACCTTTCCCCAGCGCGAACTGCCCGCCCTGCAAAAGATTCAACAAGCGGGGGGTAAATTGATGCCCGCCCTGATCGAAGAACTCGTTCAAAGCCGTCCGCGCGCCAGAATATTCGTCATGTACGGGCAAACGGAAGCCACAGCCCGCCTCTCGTATCTCCCGCCCGAAATGCTAAAGTCCAAACCCGGTTCGATCGGGCGCGGCATTCCCGGCGTCGAGTTGCAAGTCCTAAACGAGTCCGGAGCGGAGGTAAAGCCCGGCGAGGTGGGCGAAATTGTTGCGTGGGGCAAAAATATTTCGCCCGGATATGTGAACGAGTCGGAAGCGAGCGCGGAAAAATTCGTAAATGGTTCGCTTCACACGGGCGATATGGCCACCGTGGATGAAGACGGTTTTATCTACATCGTGGACCGCAAAAGCGATTTCATCAAATCCTACGGAAACCGGGTCAGCAGCCAGGAAGTGGAAGCCTGCGTCCTTGAACTAAAAGACATCGTTTCGGCGGCGGCAATTGGAATGCCCGACGCCCTGCGAGGAGAGGCGATTCGCATCTTCGCCGTGCGAAAAGCAAAATCAACTTTGACGGAGGAGGATATCATCCAGCACTGTATGCGGCGGCTGGCGCGTTACATGGCGCCAAAGGACGTTGTCTTCGTCCAAAGTCTGCCCACCAACCAGCACGGCAAAGTCATAAAATCCGAACTGAGGAAGGAAGCATAGCATGACCGCGACTCTCGAATCAGCGCCGCGTCAACCCGTCCGCCTGATCTTCATCCATCACTCCAGCGGGGCAAACTGGCTCGCCGACGGGAACGGCGGGCTGGGAAAAGCCCTGGCGGAGAATCATTATTTCGTAAGCGATACCAACTACGGCTGGGGTCCGAACCGCATCGGCGACCGGACCGATATCGGTCACTGGTGGGAATGGTTTCTATCCCCGCAACGCAGCCCGGAATATCTGCAAGCCCTGTTCAACGAGAGCGGGCAATGCGCGTCCTACTCGCGCCTGTCCGCGCCGCCTGCGGGCGAAAACGAAGTCATTCTCTTCAAATCCTGCTACCCGAATTCAACCTTGCGCGGCGATCCGAACGCCCCCGTCCCGGCCGTCGAACGCAACCCCATTCGCGGGCATAAAGCCCCCACCGCGCCGCCCTCCGGGAACGCGCGGCGTTATTTGATGTATAAGGCAAAATCCGTAATCAAACAGATTTTGGGCAGGAATAAAAATGAGGCGGCTTATACGGTTGCGAATGCCAAAGGCATTTATATCGAATTGCTCAAAGCGTTTCAAAAACACCCAAAAAAATTATTCGTCGTCGTGACGGCGCCGCCCCTGCGGTTTTCGTCCGTCGCAGAAAATGCGCGCGCGTTCAATTCCTGGCTTGCAAATGAATGGCTGGCAAACTACCCGCTGAAGAATGTGGCGGTCTTCGATTTTTACAATGTATTGACCAGCAATGCGGGCGCGTCCGACGCAAGCGATCTGGGACAGGCGCAGGGCAATCATCACAGGCTGTGGGAGGGGCGCGTTCAACACCAGGTCGGTTCGCCGTCGAATCATTTGGCGTATCCCACAGTGGACGACCATGCCAATAAGACCGGCAATCAAAAGGCGACCGGGGAATTCACGCCTCTCTTGAATCACTATTACAATCTCTGGAAGACTTCATGATCTCCCAATGGAAAAAACTGGCGCGCTACGCTTTCATTGACCTGGAGCTCGCCCCGGATTCGACGACTTTTATTTCGGGTATGGCGCGCAGCGGCACCACCTGGCTGGCGGAAACCCTCAATTACGACAATTCGCAACGCGATGTCCTCGAACCTTTTCTACCGGCAAAGGTCGGGGCCGCCCGGGTCTTTAAAACAAACCAATACCTAAACCCGGAAAACCGCGACCCGGTTTTGATCCGACACGCAAGAAAAATCCTTTCCGGGAATTTCCGAAGCCGCTGGAGCGATTGGGGCAACCGCAGATTCATAAGCACGCGGCGCATTGTCAAGGACGTGCGGACGAATCTGATGCTGAAGTGGCTGCTGGGGCTCCGCCCTGGAATGCGAACCTTGTTTCTGATCCGTCATCCGCTTTCAATTTATGCGTCCTGGAAGAAACTGGGCTGGGGGCGCGGCACGGAGACCAAACGCGGAGACTTTGAAGAAGTCGTCAGCCAGGCGGACTTGCTTGCAGATTACCCGCTTGTTGCAAATGGTCTCGCCCGAATCAACCCGGCGGATTATTTCGAAAAGTCAATTTTTCTTTGGGGCATTCTTCATTACGTTCCGTTCAGGCAGTTGTACCCGCAAGACTGCCTGTTTGTCTATTACGAAAATCTTGTGCTGAAACCGGAGGAGGAACTGGGCAGGATATTTTCCCATTTGAACCGGCCGTTCGATTTTTCGGCGCTCAGCCATAAAATCCGCGTCCCGTCGAAGACAAATTATCATGACAGGAATTTTTCCATCGCCCCCGAAACCCTGATACAAGGCTGGAAAAAGGAGTTTTCCGGGGAGGAGATTTCCCGCTCTCACGAGATTCTCGACATTTTCGGACTCCGCCGTCTCTACGATGAGAACGGTTTTCCAGCTTTCCCGGAACAGAACCTCCCGATATGTTTTCGTTAGTACTTTATCAATGAACTTCTTGTACAAAAACAAGAAAATCTCACCACAGAGATCACGGAGATCGCAGAGATTTTCAACGGTTTTCTCAGTGGACTCTGTGCGCTCTGTGGTTAAATCTTTTTTGGTTTCGGCTTGTCCGAGTTAGGAAGTTAAAGAAAAAATGCCGCAAAGGTCGAAACCGATGCGGCATTTATCTTTTGACCGGGCGTCACTCCAGATGCAATGGGGGCGTGCGCAGGTATTCGGTTGTCCGTTTCTTTTGCAGGATGTCGGCTGTCACGCGGTCCACCTGTTCTTTTTGCAAGCCGAGGTCGTTGGCGATTTCTTCGTTCTTCATGCCGCGGTCCATACCCAGCCAGATTCGGTCGAGCAGGGCGAAAGGCACGCGAAAATAAAATTCCTCCTGGGTGCTGCCGGCGCTGTATGTATCGGTGGTCGGCGTGCGTTCGATAATGCCCTCGGGAACGCCGACGTGACGCGCCAGCTGATAGACCTGCGTTTTCAACAAATGCCGGATGGGTTGCATATCCACCCCGCCGTCGCCGTATTTTACAAAAAATCCCTGATCGTGTTCGTTTCGGTTTGCGGTGCCGATCACGGCGTAATTGCGGCGTTCCGCCTGAAAATACAGCCGCATCATGCGCGTGCGTTGCTTCATATTTGTGGCGGCGACAATGCCCAAATAGGCGCGAGGCGGAAGAATTTTCCTCCTTTCGGGCTCGCCGGGACGCAACAAGGCGAGCGAAAACACATTCAAGCCGGGTTTGTCGAGAAGGTTATCCGGCAACACCAGTTTGACTTTGTCGGTTGCGGAATTGTAGTCGGGAAACGCTTCGCGAATCGACTCCGTCAGTTGGGTGTAGCATCCCAATCCTTCCAGGGCCGGGGTGATGTCGTCCACGATCAATTCAACGTCGAAGTGATTCGTCAATTCCGTAGCCAGCGCCAGGCTTTCGGGGCTGGAGTCTTTCTCCGGCAGGGAAAAAGCCGTCACGTTCCGGCTGCCGAGCGCGCGGACCGCCAATGCAAGGACAAGCGATGAGTCTATGCCGCCGCTTACTCCTATCACGCCGCCGCGCCGTTTGAATTCATGAATCGCGTGTCGTTTGATCCACTCGGTAATCCGGGAGGTTTCTTCCTCCACATTTACTTGTATTGCATTCGAAAGAACTGACATTACGACCTCCACATGAAATGAAGTAATTGAACGGAAAGGATGCCCGTGAGCGCCATTTCCTCGGTTTCGCTCACATTTGCGCCGCGTTTGAATTTCGCAATCAAGGCGGCGACGGACTCGGGCGCAAAGTAACCGGTTTCCAGTATTTTTTCGGCGGACAAATTTTCAGCGACATACCCCAACTCGTTCCCGCCAAAAAAGACGGAGCGGATGGGCGCCCGGTAGGGTTGTTTGGAGCGGGTCAACGTCTCCGGCGGGAGCAGGTCTTTCATGGCGCGTTTCAAGACGGCTTTTTCGCGGAGGCCATACATTTTGTATTCGGCAGGCAGGCGGACGGAGAAATCCACAACGCGCGGGTCGAGGAATGGGAAACGTCCCTCGACAGAATTCGCCATTCCCATGCGGTCTCCCTGCGAAGAGAGCAGATAGCCGGAAAGGAAGATGACGATTTCCAGATATTGAGCCTGAGAAAAGGGATGCCAGGTTTTGAATTCGGGCGGCAGGGATTCCGCCAATTCAGCCAGCGGATCATATCCCTTGATTTCGTCCTGCCAGGCGGGGGAAAAAAAACGCAGGCATCGGGCGGTGTTCTGCCAGCGCAACCGATGAGCGTAGAAGGGGTCTCCGGTGTCGGCAAGGTTTTTGCCGAAGAACATTTTGAGGTAGGCGTCGCCGCCATAGGAAAGGGCGCCGATGTAGGGATACAGCCTCCTCAACAGAAGAGGACGAAAGGCAGAGTCGGGCTGGCGCGCCCAAAAGCGCCGAATTTTAGCCTCTTTGAAAATATCGTAACCGCCTAGAATTTCATCGGCGCCTTCGCCCGTCAAAACAACTTTGAAATCATGCTCATGCACCAGCCGGGAAAGAAGAAGCATGGGGACGGGGGCAGTGCGCAACAGGGGCGTTTCGGCATGACGAACCGCTTCGGAGAAGGCGGCGGCAATGTCGGCATGGGAGCAATGAATCGCGTCGTTATCCACGCCGAGAAAATCGTTCGTGCGTTTTTGATAATCCGATTCGTCGAACGCCTGGTCGCCAAAGGCGATGCTGAAGGTTTTCAGGCGTGCGTCGGAATGTTGACTGGCAAGCGCCGCAATGCTGGAGGAGTCCAGTCCGCCGCTGAGATAGGCTCCAACCGGCACGTCCGAGCGCGTCAGGCGCAGGCGCACGGCGTCTTTCAAAAGCCAGAGGAGCTGATCCGCCGCTTCGTCGAGGGAAGGCTCGGGTGAGTCAGAGGCGGGGTTCATATCCAGCGACCAATAGGGATGTTCGGTCATCCGCCCGCCGCAGAGCTTGAGGTAGTGTCCCGGCAAAACGCTTGAAATGTTTCGGTAGCAGGTGCGTTTTCCGAGCGTTGTCCAAAAGGTGAAAATTTGCGACAGGGCGATCGGATCGAACTCGTTTCGCAAGCCCGGCTGGGTGAACAGGGATTTTATTTCGGAGGCGAAGTAAAGCGCGCCGTCACGGACGGCGTAGAAGATGGGGCGCACGCCCAGTCGGTCGCGCGCAAGGATCAGGGTTTGTTTTTTCTGATCCCACAACGCGATGGCAAATTGACCGTTGAGTTTGAGCAGCCAGCCTTGTTCGTCTTCTTCATACAGGTGCACCAATACTTCGGTGTCGGAGTGGGTGGAAAATACATGCCCGGCGGATTCCAATTCGCGGCGCAGTTCGATGTAGTTGTAAATTTCGCCGTTGAAGACCACCCAGATTGTTCCGTCTTCGTTGTGAATGGGCTGCCGCCCGCCTGCCAGGTCAATGATGGAAAGGCGCGCGCTGCCAAGCCCGGCCCATTCGTCGGTAAAGACGCCGTTTTCATCCGGTCCGCGATGGTGTATCGCTTCGAGCATGGAGTAGACCGCTTCCGGGGCGACGGGCGGGCGCGGCGCAAGGTTCAACATGCCGGCTATGCCGCACATATGTCATCTCATCGGGGCAGGGTTAACCTGCGCCCTGCTTTCGGCGAATGTAGGCGGACAGGTTTTGAATGGAGTCGAAGTTTTCAGGCAGGACTTCGGCTGTGTCAATCTGAACGTTGAATTGATCTTCGACAAAGAAGACCAGTTCGAGAATGCCGGTCGAGTCGATGATGCCTTTTTCGAGAAACGAATCGGAAGGACTCAACTGGTTTGCCTGTTCGCTGAGAATGAAATTCTCGGACAAAAACTTGCGGATCTTATTTTCTATCTCGGTCATGATACCTCTTCATAAATGGTTTTTGAGATCAGCCTCTCAGGGCTTGCCGCACATGTGGGGCGATAAATTCAGCCATGTATTTTTGTCCGAGCGGCGTGAGATGCCCCTCCAGAAAATACATTTTTCTGCGTTCCTCCATCGGCGTTGTCAACAGGTCGGTGAGCGGGTCGTACAAATGGCATTTGGCTTCGGCGGCCGCTTCGCGGAATCGCAGGCGATAGAATTCGGGGCTGGTCTGTTCCTTGACGTAAATAAAACGCGGCAGTGGAACGAGCATCAAGGGAGCGGCGCTGGCCGCCGCCCATTCGAGGAAAATGGCCTTCATCACCTGCCAGGCTGGGTTGTCCGGGTTGTCGTATTCGGGGAACGGCTGGTAACGGATATTTCGCAAAACGACATCCTTGAGATTCACTTTTTGCAGCATGTCGCCGATCTTTGCGAAGGTTCCTCCGCGATGGACATTCTCTTTTTCGTTTTCCGGCAGGTTGTCGGGGTCAATGAAACCCTCCGGCACGGGGATGTTGCCGCGCCTCAATTTTCCATCCACAAGGTCGAAGTACGGGCGGGCGTAACATCGTTGGACGTTGTTCTCATCCAGGGTTTGCTCGTAATGCGTCTTCAGTTTGCGGATGGTCTCGATGGCTGGCGCGACAATCACCAGGTCGTGTTCGAATTGAACTCCAAATTCCTGGTAGCAGAGGTATTGTTGATCCACCGCAAAGCCTTCCAGCGCAAAGTTATAGACTTCCACGCCGGGGAGGATGGTTTCCAAGATGTCGGGGAAGCGCTGATCGTTGGAAACGCCGTTGCCAAACACATTCGAGTCTCCAAATATCAATACGCGTTTTATTCCGGCCGCTTTTTGGGGGACGTAATCGCGGGAGGCGCGGAAGCCGAAATTGTTGGATTGCAACACATAATCGCCCCATTCGGGATGGGTCAACGTGATTTTTATTCCCGGGCGCAGGCGCTTGCCTATGACGGGGTGATGTTCGACGATCTTTTCATCCAAAAGCATGATAGCCTCTTCCTGCTAGTACATCAACAACTTTAAACGGGACAAAAGCGAGGATAAAACCCAATGGGCAGGATGCGTAACGCTAAAGTTTTGTCCAGGCATCTGATTGAAAATTTCAGGCTCGCAGGGGCGCATTCTCCGTCATCGGCTGCGTCGAGCGTTTTTCAATCTTTTTGAACGGGCGCTTCATTGCGGCGCAGATGCTGTCATTTTGCCATACGCCTCCACCAAAACCCGGGACTGATGCCGCCAGTCCAGGACTTTCTCCGCCCGCTCCCTGCCCAGCCTTCCCAATGCTTCGCGCTGAACGGGATCGTCCATGAGCATAACGATCTTCCGGGCGAAATCAAGGTCTTCGCCGCCCTGCGCGTACAAGGCGGCGTCGCGCGCAGAGTAACGATGCTCTATCAAGTCAAACCCCACGACGGGCTTGCCCAGCGCCATATATTCCATAACCTTGATGATCGTGGAATAATGATTAAAGGGGGTGGGTTTTTCAGGCGCGACACAAATATCGGCCGCGGAAATGTATTTGGCAACGTCTTCATGCGGGATATATCCTGTAAACATCACAAATTCATCCAGGTTAAGCGCCCGCGCCTGTTTTTTGAGGTCATCCAGCGCGTCGCCGCCCCCGGCAATGACGCAGAAAAAATCCCTGCGGTTCAATTCGTACGCCAGTATGCGCAGGATGTTCAGCAGATGATCCACGCCATCCTGATAACCGATGATGCCGAGATAGCCAATGGTCGTCTTCCCGTCACGGCGCAGTTCGGGCGGAAACTCCACAAGACGGAGCCTCGTCAGGTCGGGTCCGTTGCGAACGACGGCGATCCTGCTTTCCGGGATTCCAGCGCGTTGTATTTCGATGTTTTTATAGGACTGGTTGGTGGCGATGACCAGGTCCGCAACGCGACAGGAAAGCCGTTCTAAAAAGATCAATATTCCATATAAAAGGCGGGCGATCCCTTTTTCAGCGCCAAAGCGCAGTCGAAAGACCTCCGGGGACAAATCGTGATGGTCATATACGAATCGTTTTCCAAAAATTTTGTAGAAGAGGGCGATCAGCACGGCGGTATCCGGCGGGTTGGCGGCATGAATGATGTCGAACCCCCTCCGCGCAAATACATGCAGGGAGACCAGGAACATCGCCAGCAGGGAATAGCCGTATTCGTAGGCATAACCGATAAATCCATGTCCCTGATATGGAGACGGATAGGTAAAGATGTGAATGCCCTCCATCTCCTCGTGAAATTTCCGCCCAGCCATGCCCGGGCAAATCACAGAAACGGCGTATCCGGCGTCTTTCAACGCCTGCGCTTCCTGACGGACGCGCACATCCCGCCAGAAGGGATTGTTTTCTACAAGCATCAGAACCCGTTGCGGGTTTTTGTTCGACATAATCCTCTCGTTTCCGCTAGGAGGGAATTTTTGAAATGATATGCTGCAATTTGCCGTTTGCGCCAAAAGGCAGTTCGTCCACGATCTCGATCTGATAGCGGATGGAATGACCGAGTTCGGCGTCCAACTCTTCCGCCACCTTCCTCCTGTCATCGGCTCCAAATCCTTCGCGGGGAACGATTTTTACGACGACAGACCCGGCCTGTTCCTGAACGAATTGCGCCGCCTTCACCATGGGCGTGCCCATGAACACGCCGACCGGACGAATGCGCCTGCCGTCCTCCGTGACAACAAAATCGTTTGTGCGCCCGGTCAGGCTTTCAAGGATCGGCGTTTCGCGCCCGCATGGGCATTGCTCCTCCCGCGCCAGGATTCCCGTATCGCCAATCCGGTAGCGGATCAGCGGCATGGCGCGGTTGATCATGTTGGTCATCACCAGCTCGCCCACCTCCCCAGCCGCCGCGGGCGAGCCGTCTGCGCGCAGGATTTCGATCACGCCCGTTTCGGTGAGGACGTGCAACCTGCCATGTCCGCACTGCAGAACGTGCCCGGTGCGCTCGCCGTTGCTATAAAAATTATAGGCTGTGCACTCGAAAGCCTGCTCCAGCGCCCTGCGCTGGCGGTCGAGCAGCGTTTCACTATAGGTAAAAACGCCGCGCGGCTTGTAAGTAACGCCGCCATCAATCATATACTGCGCAATCAAATTCAAAAAGGACGGAATGCCTCTGACAACAACGGGCTTAAACCGCAACAACTGTTCGATATAATACGGCGCATTTTTTGGGGAAATATGCTGAACGGAAAAATATAACTCATTTTCGACCGCATCATACAGCCAGAACGGCGGCTTTTGACGGTCGGGGTGCGCCAGCGGATGCCCGCCAAAAGTGGCGAGACGGTCTCCGCGCCGCATTCCCACCCAGCCGTAATGATGCCAGACGCAGCCATAATGCCGCTGGTTTGCCTCTTCGCTCAGGGTAAATCCCAATGTAGTTCCCGTCGTCCCGCTGGTGCGGTGGGAAAACTTCGGTCCGGTAAACGCCGTGGAATGAAGCTCGGCATTTTTCGAGCGAACGGTCTCCCTCTCCAGCACGGGAATCTTTCGAAGATCGGCAAGCGACTCCAGAGCGTCCGCCCGAAAACCGGATTGGTCGAAGAGCGAACGATAATACGGAACATGTTCATAAGCATAGCGCAGAGTTGCCTTTAAATCCGAAACCTGCCGCCGGTCTCTTTCTGCGCGGGGCAATTTCTCATTTTCCTGCAAGAGGCGCATTTGATCGTGAAAAGCCTTTCCAAACCGCCGGTTGCGCGCCTTCAACGAATATAGCGCGGCAAAGACCTCGCGCGCAAATTTCGGAAGACGGTAATAAAGATTAAGCAAACTCGGATTGCGATACGACAGATTCATGGCGCATCTCCTTCAAAACGAGCGGATCCATTTGCCAGGGCGACGCGCAACGCCCGGCTGTACACTCTATCCATCTGCCTCATGGAATCGTCCGGCATAAAATCCGTCCTGATCTTTGTCTGATTGGCGGCAGACATGGAGCGCCTTAATGATTCGTCATCCAGCAGACGATTCACACTTGAAGCCAGAGCGCGGACATCCCCGGGTTCGACAAGAAACCCGTTCTGACCATCTTTGACAATTTCCGGAATCGCGCCAACCGGAGTGGTCACGACAGGCAAGCCCAACGCCATCGCCTCCAACAGTGAAAAAGGGAGATTTTCCCCATAGGAAGGCAGGATATAAATCATGGCGCTTTGAAACAAATCCACCTTTTCCCTTCCCGTCACCACGCCGATGAACGCCGTTTTTTCGCCGAGTTTTTTCTCGCGGCATAACTCATCAATGCGCATTTTTTCGCCACGGCTTTCCTCCGCCCCCGCAAAAACAATACGGGCATCGGGGTGCTTCTCGAAAATCGCCGGCGCCGCCTGCAAAATATCGAACACGCCCTTGCGTTTCCCCAGACTGCCTAAAAAAAGAACATCTTTTTTAACGGCGTTCATAGCGGAGCGTCCGGCGTCCAGCGCCTCGGCGAACAGACGATCCACCGGGTTCGAGACGATCTCAACGCTCAAATCGCCCCCCACCTCCGCAAGCAAAAATTGCCGCCATTTTTCTGAAAGCGCAACCGTCATATCCGCAGAAGAAAACACGCGCCCGATCCATTTCTTCGTTCGAGGGCGGCAGGCGGCGTAATATTGATCGAACATACCGCCGTGCAAATGCGCCACCGTCCCGGCGCCGAACATCTTTCCCAATAGAATAAAAAGCGCGGACTTCCAAAAAGACAGCCCCGATGTCGCCTGAACGTGAATTAAGCGCGGCTTCTCGCGCAGGCAGACGCCGATGAACTGAAAAACCTGCCGGATCAGATAACCGACATTTGTCAGCGAGAGACGGTTTTCCAATCCCAAATCCTGCGCAGACCGCGTCGTATCCAGCCGGAGGATGCGATATTTTTCGGCGATTACCGGGGAAGTGGCAAGAATCTCGATGAAGGTGGCCACGCCTCCCACCTGACCCAGGCCGGGTCCCACCACCAATACAGTTTCCTTCGCCGAATCCATGCCCTGCCTCATGCCGCGCCCTCCAAAGCCAGAGTCTTGCGCGCCAGGTCAATCATCGTCATGGATTGCAACGATCCTTTTTTGATCTCGGCGGCGACATATTTGAGCAGGAAGCGCAGTTTCTCGAAATCCCCGTCTGTTTTGAATTCTTCAGGGTGCGCCCAGATATGAACAATGCGACCCTCCTGCGCGGCGCGTTTGACCGCCGCGATCATCGGGCGGATGCGAAGGGTGGACAGTCCAAGCGAATCCAACGCCGCCTCGACCCGGCGATTCATGCCAAACAACCAGCGGGAGGCGGGCAGGTTCAGCAACCCGCTTTCGTCCATGATGGGGTCGTAAACCAGCGGAGTCCGAATCTGAAAGATTAAATCGAAGACGTTCATGGCTTTTCGGAGCAGGGTAAAACGCGAACCTTTCGGGCGCAATTCATCTCCGCGATAACAAATATAGCCGGCCGCCTTAAGGGATTTGAGGTGTCCGACCCGGTTGCGCGGAAAGGCTGCGGAATACGGCGTAATGTTCCTGCGCGCCGCCAGCCGCCGCCATTCCGCAATTTCCATTTTGGCTTCCGCCTCGGTCATCGAGCGCTCGTCGAAGATTTTGTGAGTGTAGCCGTGAAAGCCGATTTCATGCCGGGCGCCGCGAGCCTGCAACAGCTCTATGACATCCGCGCCGTACCATAATTGGTCGTCGGTATCGTAGATTTGCTCAAAGCTGGAGTATTTTCCCTTCCACTCCAGGACGGGGCAGTTTTCGCATTTTTCGCAGGAGGCAAAAAACATGTGTCCGACGACCGCCCAGGTGACTGAAATTTCGAACTCGTCGAAAATATCCAACAGGCGCCGGATGGCTTTGCGTTCCCGCACGCCGCCGCTGGAAAACCTGCCCGGGCGATATTGATCGAAGTAGCCCCAGGCGAGTTCGGTGTCGAGCGAAAAAAGAAAATAGCCTTTTTTGTTCGTCATCAATTTTCTCAAGCTTTGCGAATGGCGAGGTTGTCGAGACCGGTTTCGAGGGCCGTCTTCAGTTTTCTCGCAGATTCGCTCCAGGTCCAGGCTTTTGAGGCGATGGCGGCCCGCCCGCCCATTCCGCACAGTTCGTCAGATTTTTTCCAGACCTGGCGAAGGGCAGCCAGCAGGGACTCTTCATCCGAGCCTTCCATCCAGATAACATAGTCGCCGTCGCCGATCACATCGGTGTGGCAGGCAATGCGCGTCGCCAAAATCGGCAGCCCCGACGCCATATATTCGAACAGTTTGATGGGACTGCTCACCTGGAATTTTTCTTCATCCGGGAAGGGCAACACGCCGATATGCGCCCTGCTCAACACGCCGGGAACCTGTGAATGGTCCACGCGCGGCAGGACGCGCACGCATCCGTCGGTCGTTGCGGCGAATTTTTCCAGTTCGTCCTTTTGGTTGCCGTCGCCGATCATGGAGAAAGCGATCTGCGCTCCTTCGGCGTTCGCTTTAACCACGGCGGAGCTTAAATTCATCAGGTTGCGCTCGTAATTCAAAACCCCGACATAGACCAGTTGGATGGGAGCGCCGCTGGCGGGCCAGGTTCTGGCTGAGCGCGCGGTCTGGAAAAGTTCGGCGTTTACCCCGGAGGGCCAAACGCCCCATAATTTTTCATGCGGGATGTTTACATAGGCGGCCATGCGCGGCGTAATGGCAAGACGCCCGTCCACCCAGCGATTGACGCTTTTTTCCACGAAGGCATGATAATTGCGGCGGACGCTGTCTTTCCATCGTCCGCGAGAAGCAGGCGCCATGTCCACCGTGCGGGTGTCCATGACCAGGGCGGGACGACGGCGTTTTTGTAGGCGCATGAGCATTGCCAGGGCAAGCATCCAGGGGGCGGACATGGAATGGAAAAGGACGACGTCGGTCGAATTCAGGCGGCGATAAATATAGGATAGCGCGCGGGCGTGAAAAACAAACTGGCGCATGAGGTAGATCTCGGGTCTGGGGACGCCGTAAACATGCACGCCCTTCAATGTTTTGGACTTGCCGTCCCCCACTGCCAGGAGCGTCACATTCCAGCCGGATTGATTTAATTCCCCGCTGGTGTCGAGCCACGTCGCCGAATCCAGGCTTTTTTCGGGATCGCCGGGCGCCACCCATAGCAGTTTGCGAATCGGGTTGTTCATTATGCGATTATCCTCGAATCTTGGTTGCAAATTTCTTCATAAAGTCGAATATGGTTTCGCGCGACCAGGTCCCAATCATACCGCTCCACCGACAGGGCGCGCGCCTGGCGGGTCATGTCCAGCCATTGTTGTTTGTCTCGAAGGAGTTCGAGGGTGTAGCGGGCAAATTGTTCGGGCGTGTCTGCGATGAAGAGCTGTTCGCCGTTGCGGGCTTCAATTCCTTCACAGCCGATGGTTGTGGAAACCATCGGACGGCCGAGCGCCATGGCTTCCAGTATCTTGAGGCGCGTGCCTCCGCCGGCCCGCAATGGGACAACGCACATGATGGCGTCTTTATAATATGGAAGCAGATCGTCAACCTGCCCGGTAACGCGGATTCCATTTGCCGCAAGGCTTGTCACCTCCGGGGTTGGGTCCTTGCCGACGATCCAAAATTCGATTTTTGGGTATTCAGCCTTGATGATCGGATAGATGTCGCGGCAGAACCAGGTTACGGCGTCTATATTGGGGCGGTAAGCCATGTTTCCGACATAGATCAGCCGGTTTGTATGCTCGGGAAAGGGCAGGGGTGTGTAACGCCGGGTATCCACGCCGTTGGGCAGGACGGCGATTCGCAACCCGGGGTTTTCCGCCAGCAATAGTTCCTTGTCGGACTGGGACATGGCGACGCAATGCCCAAACCGTTGCGCCTGAAAGGGCTCCCATCTTCGCATCATGCGTCCATGCAGCCAGGTGCGGATTTTACGGACGCGCCTCGGTTCGACTTCGCTCATTTTTTCGTGTTTGTGGAAGTTTACATCGTGAAAGGTCAGGACGGTCTTTGCGCGAACCGCAGCGGGCAGATGATCCAGGTAAAAGCTCATGTGCGAGTCTTCGATCTGGATGATGTCGAAGTCCACCCTGGAGATCAGGTCCAGGATTTTTTCCAAAAGCTGTCGCGATTCATATGCCCGCAGGGTGGGTGGAATTCCCTTGAAAAAATAACGCGCCGCCTGCGGCAGGTTCGACAGCGCGCCCTGGCGCGAAAATGGAACCGTGACAACCTCGCGGCAGATTTCGCGCATATGTTCAATATCGGCGGGCTTTTCATGCCCGGCAGTGAACGACGCAAGCCAGACTTCATGCTCTCTGGCAATGCGATAGAGAAGGTTGTAGACGCGCAATGGGAACCCCGAATTAGGAGGGTATGGAAACGTGTTGGAGATGAGCAATATGCGCATAACAAATCCGCCGGGCAAAGGGTTGAAAATGAATTTTTATCAGCGCAGCCACATGGAAAGGTCTTCCTGAATCAAATCCTGGAGGCGCAGGATGTCGTCCCTGAAAAATTCCGAAAGTTCCGCGCGAAGTTCGGGAGCAAGTTCGGGCGGTTTCTCCAATAACCGGCTTCGAATGCCGCGCGCAAATCTTTCGCGAAGGCCCTGCGGCGCCAGCGCTTTAATCCCCGAAAGAGCCGGGAAAACTTTTTGAAGTAAAAAGCCGCCGCCCCTGTTTCGCGGAATCCCTCCGCCTTCGTTAAAGCGGGTGTTGATGTTTTGGGGAACAAAGGAGGAATCGACATTCAAGAATTCATATAATTTCTTCACCAGTCCTTTCCTGTCGTCGGTAAGGCGGTCGAATAATAATACGCACATCTGCGAAGGGTCGAACAGGTCGTAATATTTTTGGAGCAGTTGAAAATACAAACTTCCTGCCACAAAGCGGCGGCGGACGGAGCCGTCGGAAACGACCTTGACCGTCTTGATCGCCTCGGCGAAGTCCCCGGTTTTCTCGTTTCCCTGGCGAACTTCCATCTGCCATTGGGAATACGCCCGTTCCACCGGGTGGCGCAGAATGGCGATCATCTTTGCCTCCGGCGCATAATGTTTAATCCGCCCCGGCGCTTCCGGGCTGACAAGGTAGGTGGGCGAAACTTCGCCGATGGCAATTTCATCCCTGACGCCGGTAAAAAGTTTTTTATATTCTTCAAAATCCGTCACCACGCCCTCCGCCCAGCGCCCGCCGCTCATTTTTTTTCCTTCAAATGCAAAGAAACTCGGCTCGTTGGCGGGACACATGAAAACCTGCGGATGCGCCTCCAAATAATGATACAGGGAGTTCGTCCCGGACTTGAACGCGCCGATCACCAAAAAGTTGGGAAGAACGTCCGTTTTCATGTTGTTCATCTATGATTTCCTAATCCATAATATGCGAAGTTCATTTTGGCGAAAACAAATCAGAGAGGACCCGCGCCAGTTTCTCCGCAAGCGCCTTGCGGTCGTATTCCTCAATGCCCGCAGGGTTGACTTTTACCGGGTTGCCCTGCTCATATCGGTCGAACATGGTTTGGACCGCGCGCTCGATTCCGTCCACATCGTCCGGGGCGACCGTCACGCCCAGATTCTCCGCGTCGAGCAGCTCCTGCCCGGCGCCTTTGCAACTCAGCAAAAGAATTGGCGCATTGCCCACCGCCCAGTATTCATAGATCTTTCCGGGAATCAGCGTGGCAAAGCCTTCGTAATTCATGGCCATCAAAAGGTCGGCCGATTTCATCAAACGCAGAACGTCGGCGTGTTTCAGGTGTCCATGTTCCCTGATCATGCCCGCCAGCCCCAGTTCGCGGGCTGTTTCGCGATGTTTATCGGTGAAGTCGCCTGCAAATTCAAGCGAAATGCGGTCTGCCAGCCGGGGTTGTTTCTCCACGATCCGGCGCACACCCTGAAAAAAACCGCGCGGGTCTCTCGCCCATAACTTTGAATCGTTCAACGAACCGGCGTGAACGATGCGGAATTTTGGGTTGACCGGCGCTTCCATCGCCCGCGCCGCTTCGAAATCCTTCAGATCGCAACCGTTTGGAATGAATACGAACTTTTCCGCAGGCTGCGAAGGGTAACGCGCGACAAACGCCTTTCGACTCCATTCCGTTACCAGGATGACCTTATCCGCCAGACTGACCGCCCAGCGTTCCATCAGGCTTTCGATGGCGCGAATCGGAAACGGCTTCGAGTAATACCAGGGCGTTTCGAGCCAGTCGTCGCGAAAATCCAGGACGAGCCGCTTGCCCGTCAAAAGATTCAGACAGGCTCCAATCAAGGCGTCGGAGAACGGCGGACATGTGGCGAAGATGATGTCAATTCCCTCCCGCTTGATGATTCTCCGTCCGGCGCGAACCGCAAACGGCAGCCAGGTCAGTTGCCGGTCGGGCAGGAGCGAACGAAACATCCAGCGGCGGGCGCTTCCGACGACCTTTGCAAGAAGTCCGGCAAGGCGGTTCTTTTTTCCAAATTGTCGTTCTTTCTCCAGATATTCGACCGACGGTTCCCCGGGATAGGTTCGATGAATGATCACGCCTTCGGGGATTTCGGAAAGCAGCGCTTCGCTTCCCACCCTTCTCAGGGTTTCATATTCTTTATCTTCCGCCACTGTAAGCACGGAGGGAAGCCACCCCAGCGCCGGCAGGTATTTGATGAATTTCGCGGCGCGTATGGAATAACCCACCGGAAAAAACGGCGGAAAGGCGCGACTGATGACAAGGACTTTCTTCATCGTATCTTCACGCTGACTTTGCATTTATCGCTCCTGTGTCGGTTGCGCCGGCGGTAAAGTCGAAGCGCCATTGAAAGTCGGCGTCGGTTTCGGTCAGTTCGCCTTCCCAGACGGCGTATATTTGCGCATTGGGAAGTTTGACCCCATAGTCGTACGAAAACCAGGCGCTCCTTTTTTCAAACCGCACTCCCCCATCGGGAATGGAGATGGTTCCAATCTGTCTTGAATCTTTAACGATGGAACAAACGTGTTCGCCCACCACAACTTCCAGCCCGGGCGCGAGATGGAAGAACCATTCGAGGCGGTGCGCGCCTCTTTCCCCGCATTTGGCGCTGTCTGTCAACTCCCAGACTCCGGGTTGCGGGTGAAAGATTCTGCGCCTCAATTCCACGCCGTTGACGGGGGTCATTCTCCCGGATACGCTATTTTCATCCCAGCGGTCGCATTCCGCGTTGGAAACGCGCGTCCAGCCGAAAAATCGTTTTGGATCGCCCTGATGAACGCCGTCCACCATCACTGTGTTGTGGGAGTGAGTCAGGCGGAAATGTCCGCGCCATTCTCCGGAATACATGTAGGTGCCGGAGTCGACAAGCAGGGGCTGTCCGTTGATCCACAGCACAAGACTGAGCAGGTCGCAATGCGCGTGAGCGCAATACCCTGCGCCGCCCAACCCAAACGGGCCGCAGCGGAAGTACGCCACATCGGTATCAGGAGACCATGAGTCGCGAATGATGTACATGCCGCCATGCGGAAAACGCCCGGAAGCGGATTCGGGGGCGCGGGCGCGAAGGGCATCCCACTGATTGGACGCGTCGGGACCGAGAAGCCATAATGTTTCGGGGTCAAGGTTTTGCGCGACGTATTTCATATCCGCCCTGTTGAACAGCGCTGCGCCGGTCGAAAGAAGCGGGCGGACATCCCAAAAATCCTTTTCGAGCCCCAGCCCCAGCGCTTTGCCATAATCTGTGTCGCCCCAGGTTGGGACCGTCCCAGCCGGGGTGACGCTGAATAACAGATATTCGAGCATTTTTTCAAGCCTTGGGGCAAGATCGCGCTCCTGCGGCAGGGCGTCCCGTTTGCAACGCATCAACACCAGCAACATTAACTCCAGGACAAAGCGGTGATATCCAATGGCTTGTTCCCTGTGCATTCCGTCCGGGTAAACCTGACCGTCCGCCTGTTGAAGGATGAACTGTAAAGCGGTTTCCCGCCAGGCTTGCGCGCTGGCAAATTCGGGAAAGGCTGACGCCACCACAAAAAGCCCGGATAATTCGGCGATCAGATGATTGTTCGGCGTGTCTTTTTTCGTGCGCGCGATCTGCAAATGTCCGCTCAGAAAATCGGCTTGTTGCCAAAGGCTTTTGATGAAAGCGGAGCCGCATCTTTCCATGAACGCGGGGGACGCGCGGAAAAACTGAAACGCCGCCGTCCAAGCCAGCAGGCGGATGGACACCTCCAATGGGTAGTACCAGTTCATTCCGTGTTGAAGCGGGTTTTTTTCGATCCAGTTTTGCGTCAGGCTGCCGAAGGCGTTGACATATTTCACGTCATTGGTAAGCCAGTAGGCAATTCCCAGGGTGATAAGAAAATGATGGCGGTTGAGTTCCCAGTAGACGATCAGGTCTGCGGAGCGGCGGGCGGAATAGAGGTAGGACACATACCGGCTGCGGTGCCAAAAAGGCCACTGAAATCCCGATACGGGGTCGGTATGCCAGTCCACGCCCTGGGGGAAGCGATAGGTCTGGCCGAGGAGATGAATTTCGTTTCTGCATATTGCGTCGGCGGTTGAGATTACGTTTGCCACATATTCGGGTTGTTTTTCCTTGAAGAGGGCCGCGGATGCGGATTGCGCGTCGTGGGGAAAGACAAAGGAACTGCCTGGCCGGTTTGCAAGATGACGCAGCAAGGATTGAACGGAGTCCCATTTGCCCGTCGTCTTCGAGAGGAACTCAGGATCGCCAAGCGGGCGCCTGGAGCGCATCCCCCACCAAATGGACTGCGACCCCGCCCAGGCTTTGTGTCGAAGCGAAAGGAAGGCATTCGATAAAACGCCTCCGATTCCGATTTCGGTCATACGTCTCAGGTAATAAGCCGGTGATTTCATTTTTCCCGCCCGATTAGTTTGAATACAAGTCGCTGGGCGGCGCCTTTTTCTTCGGCGGTGATTTCGCCAAACGCCAAAAGCGCCACAGCATACACGGACGCGCCTAAAGCAATTTTGCCCAGTGTTGGGATCAAGTCTGTATTCCCGACATCCAGCATGTTCGCCCCATACAAGACGACGCCCATGAGAAGCGCGGCGCCCCCAACCCGGAGGACGGTTCCGAGCGGTAATTTCCATGTCAGATACTTGCGGGAAGCGTGGGCTTGCAAGATCAGCAACAGGGAATATCCAACCAGGGTCGTCACGGCGGCGACGGCATATCCATACACAGGCACAAGCAGGATGTTCAGCCCGATATTGAGCGCCCCTGCAAGCAACTGGTTCATCGCAAACCGAAAGGTTTTGTTGTTGAGGATAAGCCCCCAACAGGCGATGCGAGAAAGCCCCCAGGCGAATGTGGAGAAGGCGACAAAGCCGACAATGCGATATCCGTCGTGGTAGGCTTCGCCTGTCAGCAGGGTAATGAAGGGCAGAGCCAGGCTGGATAACCCCACCGTAATCGGGAGGCAGATGAGGAGAAATAAACGGCTAAGGCGGGCGATCAGGCGTTCGGTATTTTCTCGCCCCTGAGCCTCCCATGAGTTCGCCACCAGGGGGCCCAAACTCATCAAAAACAGGGTGACTGCAAGGTTGATCGTGCGGTCGGAGATGTTGTAGACCGCGGAATATAATCCGACTTCGACGCCGGGGCGAAAAAATTCGATCACGAAGCGGTCTGAAAGCCGGAGTCCCCAGAAGGCGGTGTTGCCAAAGGCAAGCGGCCAGGCGAAAGACCAGATGGCCGACATGGAAGAAGCGTCAAGCAGGTCTGCGCCGACCCGCACCCCCTGCATGGTTGTCCGAATCAACAGCGGAAGCGCGAGGATCTGCACAAGAACGGTTCCGTACATCAAGCCTTCGACGCGCAGCCCAAAGACAAGCACAAGGATCAGCCCAATAATCAGCCCGCCATAATAGTTGGTGAGATTAACCCGCGTAAAAAGCCCGCTCTTTTGCTGGACGCGCGAGACTTCCATGAATATGGTGTAGAAACTGTTGACGGCAAACATGAGGACGCTGATCCACAGCAGGGGAAAAAGCGCGGCGTTGATCCGCCCGCGAAACAGGACAAGCCCCAGCGCGGCAAGAACGCTCATGCCGCCGGATACGACCGCGGTCATGGCAAGCACGTTGGAAAAGAATCCGCTGAGATTATTTTTTACCTTGTAGGCGGGGAAGAAACGCAAAGCGGCGGTTCCGATCCCCGACATGGCCAAGGCAAAGAGAAAGTCGGTCACGCCCAGCGCCAGCGCCCAATCGCCATATTCTTCGGGCAGAAAAATACGGGTGAGAATGGGCGTTGTGATCAATCCGGTCAATGCGGGCAGCACTTTGGTCGGTAGGTATACCAGCATATCCCGGAGAAAAGATTTGGTCATTTGTTTTTTAACCTGTCATGATTCCTGGTAATTATCAGTAGATCGCGAAAACTCCGCAAAACGCCTGCGCCATCCAGCGCAAACCCGGCGCGGGGAGAGGTTTCGTTTTTTAATGCCAGGCGGCAAGGATGCAAAGCGACCTTTTCCTTCGCCTCCTGACGGCTTTGCGTTAAATCTGAAAACCGCAATTTGCGACCGTGTCCAGTATCGAGAGCGCCAATCGCGCGCCGCCGCGAGATGTATTTCACATTACCATGTCGATCTAGATGTCGCTTTACCATGATCGCGCAAGGGGCTGCGCGTTCCGCACAGGGATCACGGGGTTTCAATTATGGGTTGCCGCCAAAGGTTTCAAGATGTTCAAGTTTGACGGGCAGCCGCTGGTCGAGCAACCCAAGTTTTCCGCGCCCGCCGCGCGGTATTTCATCCACAAAATCGGTCGTCACATTGAACTCCCGCGCATCCAGTTTTGAATAAATATCCGATAATAGTTCTTCCTGCACTTCCCGTTGCGAACTGCCTGGGGCGAGAATCATGCGAATCATTAATTTGCCCGGCTCTTCCTGGATAAATTTTATCTCCCTGAGTCTTGTCATCACGCCGCCATGAATGCTGGCGTAGACCGGAGAAAGAGGAACGATATAGCCGCTTTTCGAAAAAATCAGTTCGCCCAGCCTGCCCTTGAAATCGGTTACGAGGGTGGATTGCCGCCCGCAATCGCACGTCTCGGGCGAGAATTCGGCGATATCTTCGGTCGCATAACGGATCAAGGGCATACAAAACGTGTCGAAGCCTGTCCCAGCCACGCGCCCCGGGGTTCCAGTCCTGGCGATGGGGTTGTTTTCCTGATCGAGAAGTTCGAAAACGCCGTATTCCATGCCGACATGGTAACCCCGATGTTTTTCACAATCAACGGCATCCGTTGTTTTTTCGGTCATGCCATACCTGGAATAAACCGGACATTCAAACGCCTCGCCGATGAACTTGCGCTGATAAGGCAGGATGGTCTGCGATCCCAGGAAAATCGCCCGGATCGTTCCATTCTTAATTGCATTCCGCTTCAGGAACCTGGAGAGTATTTCCATCGAGGAGGAGTCGCCATGAACAAATTTTGGTTTGAATTCCTCGATTAATTTCCAGTATGTAAACATGTTATCTTCCGTCATTTCATAGGAAGATAAAAAAAGCGCGTTATTTTGAAGGTTATAGGAATGCAGGCAGGGCTTGCCTTCGGAGCCTTCCTCCGGAGGCGCATTGCCGCGCAAGACCAAATACGGGTCGCCCAGTTTCCAGCCCGCCCAGCGTCTTTGCCGGTATACATAAGCCAGCTCGCGCAGGTAGGAAGTTTCCTTATCCTGATAGATGCCCAGGGGGACGCCGGTGGATCCGCTTGTTGTGCGGTAGACCAGCGTCGAACGGTCAACATTTCGCGCCACCAGGTCTTCGAGATTTTTCCGCACATCGTCTTTGGTCAGGATCGGTAGTTTTTGCAGGTCGGGCAGGGATTTTATATCTCCCGGTTTGAGGCGGCTCTGGTCGAAGACGCGCTTATAGTAGGGAACATTATCATAAGCATGTTGTATCAACGCAACAAGTTGCCGGGTTTGATAGTCTTCAAACTGTTGTTTTGTCCACCATTGGGTTTGTTCGAGCCATTGCAAATAGCGGACAAATTCAGGGTGATCCCACAGGGAGTGTTTTGAAAATGCAAACTTAATCCGTCGAAACCCCTTTTGGACGCGGAGCGGCATTTTCCTGCGAAATTTCCGAATCAATGCTGAGATAGCTGCCATATATGTCTCTTATACGATCGCCTTACTTTGCATCGTCCGCCGCAAGAGCCTCGCAAGCCGGCAAATAAAACCGATAGACAACCTCGTTGACTGCGAAGATCATGCCCAACAGCGGCGTCCAACGCCATTGCATAAATGTGGAATTGGCTACGGCGGAGATCAGGATCACCAGGTAAACAAGCAGGTTTCCCATGACGACCGCTTTCATTTGCTCGTGAGATACGGCGCGCCAAAACTTAAATCCGCGATACAAGAACAATCCCGACAGCCATACCAAACTGAGATAGCCAAGGACTCCGGACTGGATCAGAATTCGTAAATGTCCATTATGAATGAAACTGCTGCCGTTTGTCACTCTGCCGTCCGCGGTTCTGTAGTCCAGGCGAAAATCCAACGGGCGATAGGGGGTTCCCATTCCCAAGCCGATCAAAGGATGGGCGGCAATGGCGGCGTAAGCGTATTGGTTTTCGATAAGTCTCCAATTCAACGAGCTGTCGGCGCCTTGAAACGTATCTGCTTCGCCGAGAGTGGCGAAGCGGTCCATGGAAGCGTATACCAAACGCGCCGCCCGCGATTCGGGATCGCCAAATACAACCAGCAGGATGATTGCTCCGACGAATATCAGGGTCAGCACAGCGGAAAAAAACCTGCTGCGTTCCCCGCTTTTCAATATACATACCCAGAAGGCAATAACCCCTGTCATTGCCCCCCAATAGCTGCGGAGAAAAGTCAATACAATGGCGAGTCCCAGCAATAGCAATAAAATCAGATAAAACGATACCCGCCATTGCGATTTTTCCTCCGCCAGAAGGCAGAGCACCGCCATAAAGGAGATCATAACCGTGGACCAGCCAGGGGGAAGTATCCGCGTAATGTCGTCAAAGGTGGCATCCTGGGTGACCAGCGCTTCCACACGGCCCGGCAAGATTTGGACCGAACTTCCCAACATAAATTGCGCCACCATGGCGATCGCAACCACAATCGCAAGCGACAGGATGCAGATCAACAGTAATTTTAATTGGCTCCGGTCGCGCACAAGTTGAGTGACGATGAAGAACGTCAGATAATATGAAAACACGCGAATTGATCTTCGCGCCATTTCCGCTTCCACCGACGATTGATAAACAGCCATCAAGGTGGACACAATGGTGACGCCGATGAAAATCAGGAGCGGGACATCCAGCGGGGTGCGCACAGGGGTAAAGTCCTTTTCCATCAAATAACGAATCGCCGTCAGCCCAAGCATTCCAAACAGGAAAATATCAGAAAGATGCAAACTGACGCCGAACGAGATTCGCGGCATCTGGTCTTCGAATAGGATGCTGGACGTCAGAATCAAAATCCCGATCAATACGGTCTCAGGCCGTTTTAATACGATAAAAAATAACAGGAATCCCGTCAGTATGCCTATTACAGCCACAGGGGTATATTCCAGGGACCCGTACCCTATGGCAAGCCCGGCGATGACAGCCGCCAATATTTGCAATACGGCTTGCATGGATGGAATATATCGGGGGATTCTTCGCTCGAACATCCTATTCGCTTTCATCAGGCGCTCATAATGAACGTCCAACTCCGGCCGCGCAAAGGGTCAGGACAAATCCTTAATGCCCTTAATCCTTAGTTTTTCAACCTGCCCGGCGACGGCTGTCAATATTTTTTCGCGTTCTTTATTATCAAAGTTGATCTCATTCGTCTCGCGCGGTTCAAACAACGCGCCGCCGCGAATGCCGAGAAAGTCGAAAATCCGTTTCGATTCATTCGCCGGGTCGTTTATTAAACGCCCGAATTGAACGATATAAACATTCGGAGCCGCGCAATTTTCCAGGACCAGTTCGGCGCACATATTCCAATCCTCGATATATTCATCCAGCGTAAAGCGGCGCCGCTGGGGTTCTGTCAAAGATTCGCCCCACGTCCGCCGGGACATGGACCAGATGGTTGCCAGGGGATCGCGAATTGCAAAAAGTATTTTAGCGCGGGGAATGATCTTGCGAACATTAATGATGAATTTTTCATAATCGCGCAACGGAAATGCGATGGGCTCCAACGGCTCCTTATCCACAATGAGGCGTTTTCCCAGGCTCAAACGCGAATCGATGTAATAATCGAACGCCAGTTTCCGCGCCAAAGATTCGATCCGCCCGATCTCCTTTTCGAGGTTTTGGAATCGTCGAGCCTCCTCCAAAAAACGATGGGAACTGACCAGAATGCGCGATTCTGGAAAGGCGGAAATCTGCTTTTGCTTACCCAGCCACCTCACCAGCGCCGAAGTGCCTGATCGGGGAGAGCCGGTAATCAGGCAAAATTCACGAGGAAACAATCCAATTTTTTTCTGGAGATTTAGGATTATTGATCTCGCATACGGGTGGATCTTAAATAATGGGGTTCTCATGTCTGGAAAAACGTCATCGAATGTCCGTATGCGAGTCTAGTCGGCCGTTTTGCAACTGAAACAGGGAAACGCCCTAGTGCGATTTGACCTCGAGAGACTTGATCTCGGAAACAACCGCCGACACCTGCTCCTCGGTTAATTCCGGGTACATCGGCAGGGATAATATCTCCCCCACCAGTTTTTCCGCCACCGGGCAGGAAAATTGGGGGGTTCCATTTTTCAAATAGTATGGTTGGAGGTGGACAGGCATTGGGTAATGTATCGCCGTGCCAATTCCGCGTTCTTTCAAAAGAGTCTGCAGGGAATCCCGGTTTTGGGTTCGAATTACGTAGAGGTGATATACATGCTGATATCCCGGAAGTTCGACGGGTTTTTCCACGAGGGCGTCGTCGAAAAGCGTATTGTAGAGCGCGGCAAGCCTCCTGCGCGAAGCGATCCATTCATCGAGATATTTTAGTTTTACCCTGAGAATGGCGGCTTGAAGATTGTCAAGGCGATGATTGAACGGGTGGTCCTCATGAACATTCTTCACCCGTTGGCCGCAATTGCGCAATGTCCGAATTTTCTCGGCGACATTTGAGTCGTTCGTGGTAACGATTCCCGCGTCGCCGCATGCGCCAAGGTTTTTGGTCGGATAAAAACTGAACCCGGCGGCGTTTCCAATTCCACCGACGCGCTGCCCCTTATACATTGCGCCGTGCGCCTGACAGGCGTCTTCAACCACGATCAGGTTGTATTTTTCGGCGATTCCAAGAACGACGTTCATATCCGCCGGCAAGCCGTAAAGATGCACTGGAAGGATGGCTTTGGTGCGGGGGGTGATCGCTTCCTCGATTTTATGGACGTCTATCGTCCACGTTTCGGGATTAACGTCCACAAAGACCGGCGTTGCGCCCGTAAAAGAGATGGCGGCGGCGGTCGCTGTAAACGTATGGGCGGGCAGAATTACTTCGTGCCCGGGTCCGATGCCGAACGCCCGCAGGCTGAGTTCAAGGGCGGAAAGCCCGTTATCCACGCCGACAGCATATTTCACGCCGCAGTATTCTGCGAACTCTTCCTCGAACCTGGAAACGTCCTGCCCAAGAATAAAGTCGCCCCGGTCCAGCGCGCCTTGAACGGCGCCGGCTATCTCATCGCGAAGTCGTTTATGTTGAAGGGAAAGGTCAACTAACGGAATGGTATTCATCGTTCCTCACTTTATGGTTTTTGGATAATACGCGCAGGGTTTCCGGCAACCACCGCCCCGGCAGGCACGTCGCGAGTCACCACGCTGCCGGCCCCTACCAGCGCCCCCTCGCCAACGGTCACGCCGCAAAGGATGGAGGCATTGCTCCCGATCGAGGCGCGTTTCTTAATCCGGGTCGGGACACAAACCCAATCGGCTTCTGTTTGAAGCCCGCCGGTCTCTGTTGTGGCGCGGGGATATTTATCATTGATGAACATGACCCCGTGTCCGATAAAGACCTCGTCTTCGATTGTCACGCCTTCGCAAATAAAGGTATGGCTGGAGACCTTTACCCGCTTTCCAATTTTTGCGCCTTTTTGGATCTCAACAAATGCGCCTATGCGGCTGTCATCGTCAATTTCGCAACCGTAAAGATTGACAAACGCATATATCTTGACATCGCGCCCAATCTTTACATCTGGCGCAATGCGGGCATATTCAGGGGCTCCCATGCAAAGGTCTCCTTGGACGAGCTGTTTTTTAGCGAGTATTCCGCAGCCTCTATGATTCTCACAACCCTCAGTCCATTGTAACCGTCGCTATCCGGTCGGGTTTTGTTGCTGACGCTATCGAGGAAATGCTGACATTCCTGCCGCAACGGCTCGGTCATGCGAACATTGGGTATGAGAATATCCCCGGAGCGGTAGTTGCAGTGAAATTCTCCATAACCGTCGGTATATTCAGGGGCGTCCACGCCTTTATCGTAGATCTTGAGTTTTTGTTCATTCTCCATATCGTTGAAGACGATCATCTTCTTGCTGCCAACGACTGTAATGCGCCGCACTTTGCAGGGATCGAGCCACGAGACGTGAATATGGGCGGGAATTTGATTGGGGAACATCAGGTTTACATACGCGACGTCGAATATGGTGTCGAAAACGCAAGACGTTCCATAGGCGCTGACCGATACGGGATCCTGTCCGAGAAGATACAGCAGGATGGAAACGTCATGCGGGGCGAGATCCCAAAGAACGTTGGATTCGCGCTGAAACAGTCCGAGATTCAACCTTGCCGCGTCTAGGTAATAAATATCCCCAAGTTCCCCGCTATCAATGAATTTTTTCAAAGCGATGACCGCGGAGTTATACATGAAGGTATGCCCGACCATCAATGTCAGGTTCCGGGCCTCAGCCAGTTGAATCAACTCCTCCGCCTGTTCGCTGTTCTGCGTCATCGGTTTTTCGATCAGCACATGCAAACCGTTTTGCAAACATTTTTTTGCGACAGGGTAATGCAACCCGGGCGGCACAGATACAACGACCGCATCCAGGTCCATGTCGAACAGTTCGTTGTAATCCGTGGTTGTTCGAATCTCCGGGAAGAAGGAGCGCGCCCGCGATAAGCGGTCTTCCCTCAAATCGGCAATGGCGACCAACTCTGCGGACGGCAGGTCGAAAAAGTTTCTTGCCAGGTTTGGCCCCCAATATCCGTATCCGATAATGCCCACCTTGACAGTCTTCATGGCGGTTGCTCCTTTTACAAATTTCTACCCCGCCCCTTTGGCGGATAAAATCATCAAAGGGGTTTTTAACGCGATCTTGAAATCCTGCCAGAGGGATTGGTTTTCGATATACGCCAGATCGAGCTTTACCTGTTCGTCGAAATCCGCCGTGCAACGGGCCGTTACCTGCTGAAGCCCGGAAATGCCGGGTTGCGCTTCCAATCTTCGCAGGTGCCAGGGTTTGTAGACTTCGACTTCGTAAGGCAGAGCCGGGCGCGGGCCAATCAGACTCATGTCGCCGCGTAAAACGTTCCAAAATTGGGGCAGTTCATCGAGGCTGAATTTTCGGAGAAATTTTCCGGGCAATATGATTCGCGGGTCGTTCGTCAGTTTTCGAACCTGCGATTTCTCTCCCTGGATCTCCTGGGCTTTTTGCCGGTCATTTTGAATCAAAGCCTGCACATACGCTTTATGCACGGCTTCATCTCCGTTGACTTTCATGGTGCGAAACTTATATAAAGTGAAATCTTCGCGTTCCCAATAGTAGGCGTCGCCGCGGCGAACCCTTTTGGCGCCGACGCGCAATTGTTTAAAGAAAATCGGCCCGGGGGAATACGCATAAATCAGTATCGCTATCGCCGCTATAAGGGGCGAAAAGAGCGCCAACAAACCTCCCGCAATCAGCAAATCCATAATGCGTTTGAAAAAATAGTACGGAAAATGCCCGTCGCGCAGGAGCGACCTCAAACTTGCCCCTGGTTTTCGAATATGTTTTAGTTCGAGTTGATTTTGCATCTTGTACATCCTTTCGACAAGTTTGATCAGGAGAGAAAAGTCCGCGCGCCGGATTCATTGATAATCAATCCCAGTCGCTTGTCTGTAAACCGGGAGAGGAAGCCGCCAGCCGATTTGAGGGAATCGCGTTTAATATGGCCGCAACGCGCGACCATGTAAATTTCATCGGCAAACGGCGCGATGGAAGCCATGTCGGCGAAATTGAGCGGGGGCGCGTCCACCAACACATAATCGAACTTCTGCCGCAACTGTTTGACCAGCGTCCCCGCTGAAGCGTCTCGAATAAAGAACGGCATGGAGGATCGAGAGCCTAATGCGATGATCGAAAGGTTTTCCTGTCCCGTTTGTTGGATGACATCCTTTACATCGGCGTTCCCGGAGGCGATATCCGCCAGCCCTTTTTCGTTCGAAAGCCCAAAGAAGGAGTGCATGGAGGGGTTTCGCCCATTGCCGTCCACGATTACGACATTGCGTCCCTGTTCGGCAAGCGCCGAGCCCAGGTGCGCAAGGGCAAGAGAAGCCCCCTGCCCAGGCTCCCCGCCAACGAACATGAAGACGCCTTGTTTGGTTTTCTGCCCCCCCAGTTGAATGTGCGCCGCCAGCATCCGAATCGCCTCTTTATAGGCGGAGGTCGAGTCGGTGAAACGAAGTAGATTCTTTCGATTCGAACGAGGCAACGATGCGATCAAAGGGAGTTGGGGAGCCAGAGATTTGATGAGATTTGCGCTGTAAAGACGGGTGTCGATGTTTTCGATCACAAACGCCAGCATCACGCCGCCAAACAGCCCGGCGAGCAGCGCGATGGTGTAATTAAGGGAAGTTCGCGGCTGGGACGGAATCCTGGGCAAAGGGGCTTCTTCCACCAACGTCACTATGCCCTGCGCCAGGGATTCGCGCAATTGGGCTTCCTCATATTCCCGCAACAAGACTTCATAGGTCCGTTGTTTTTCCTGTACGAGCGCGTTGGTCGTCGTCAACTGGTCTGTGACGCTCGAAGGTTGCCCGGTGGCGGTGGGAGTGATTGCGGCAAGTGCGGCGTACTGACGGCGCGCTTTTTCCAATTCCTTGCGCGCCTCTTCGACTTGCTCAAGCAGGATCGAAGAGGGAAGCACTCCGTCTCCGGAAAAGAGTTGGCTATTCTTCTCTATCAATAACCGCGCCAGGGCGTTGCTGGTCAATTGAGCGTTTTGGGGGCTTGGCGAGGTCGCCGTGATGTTGATCAATTCGGTGTTGGGGACGACCGAAACTTCTATGGCGGGCAAACGCTCCATATCCAACTGTTCCGCCAATTCCCTTAACACTGTGCGGCTGACAGCCAGCGCGACAAAAGTGTTCATTAATTGGGTGTTGTAGGTGTAGATCTGGGAATTCTGCGTAAGGCTTTGCGACAACGCGAGGCGGATGACAGCCGTGGAAGTATAAAGGGGCGTGATCCGCCTCTGCCCGACTGCTGTAACGCCCAGGGCAATTGCGGCAACCGCCAGAACTATCCATTTTCGTCGCCAAAGCGCAGTAATGTAGTGTCGAAGTTCCATATAAGGGTCTCATGAAGTGGATAGCGACAAATATTTGCCCAACCATCCTAGACACTTACATGGTAGTAGGTTTAATTTTTATATTTTTTTGATTTTTATTTGATTTTCATTGCCCCCCTTCAGAAACTTTATCCGCCTTCTCTCGGTTCGAACCGGTAGCCCCTTCCCCATTGGGTCTGGATGTACCTGTGCCCGTGCGCCCCATCCTGAATTTTTTTTCTCAAATAAAATACATATAATGACGCGTTGGAAATGCCCGAGGGTGTCTGGTCGCCCCACACTTCCCTTGCCAATTCGCGCTTCGAGACGAGTTTTCCCTGCTGACGGATCAGATATGTAAGCAGGCCGTATTCTCGCGGCGTCAAGTCCACCGCTTTGCCTTTTACTTTTACAGTCTGCGACGACAGGTCAACCGTTAAAATTGGGTCTTCGTAGCTGCGAACAAACGGAAGGGACGACGAAGTTTTGCGAGTCGCAGATCGGCGAAGCAGGGCGCGGACGCGGGCTTCCAGTTCGTTCTTGTTGAAGGGTTTTTTTACAAAGTCGTCCACGCCCACGCTGAACCCGCGCAACATTTCCTTCTCGTTTGAGTATGCCGTCAACATCAAGATGGGAACGCTGGACATTTCACGCAGGCGAACGCAGACTTCAAACCCGTTTAAGTCCGGCATCATTACGTCCAGGATCACAAGGTCGGGGTGCAACTCGTACGATCTTCGCAGCCCGTCCAAGCCGGTAAAAGCCTGATAGACGGCAAGGTCCATCGGGCCCAAGATGAATTCCACAAGCCGTCCCACATCCGGGTCATCATCAATCAATAATACGACTTTTCCCAACTGATTCCTCCGGGGAAAAAATAACGATATGCGCTCGAATAATAACACAAACGAAAACGCCTGCCAAATTCAGGAAAACGCAGGTTTGCGCGCAAAACATGTCAGGTAATCTGCTCCCGGCGCCATCCTCGGCGCGGGGTTTTCCTCGTAGACCGCCGCCGGACTTGCGCTGAATTTATCAAAGCGACAGCAGATTGAGCGAAAACGTTGGCAGCCTTTGCGCGCGCGCAACGCGGGAGCGGCTCATTTCGCAGGTATGCCAAACGGGGTTTGTACGGCAAAGAGGGTCTTGTTCTTATTCGTTCACCAGGTTATGGATCCAGCGGCGCGAGTAGATGCGCCAGGCGCTGACAAATCCCTTGACGATTTCTTCGGCGATTACCATCAGATACACCCAATAGACGGGCAGTTTCAGAACAAAGGCGCCGATGTACGCAGCGGGGACGCCGATCAGCCAGATAGAGAACAGTTCCATGAACAGGGCGAAGCGCGTATCGCCGCCGGCGCGCATCCCGCCGATGAAGGTGATGAAGTTGAAGATGCGGATCCACAAAACCAGCCCCATGACCAGCATCAACATGCGGACGTTTTGTTCGCCGCCCGGGGAGAGGTCGTATAGACCGACCACCAAGCCGCGAAGCGCTATGACGGAAAAACCGACCAGCCATGCCAGGAGCAGGCTCAGGGCGGTTACGCGTTTTACCGTTTGATAGGCTTCCTCCCTTTTCCCCGCGCCAATGCGGTTGCCGACCATGACGGCGCAGGCGTTGCCCAACCCCATGAAAACGACAAAAGCGAGCTCTTCGATCGTGGCGTTGACGTTGATCGCGGCGATGGACTCTGTGCCGATGCGGGCGTAGATGGCGTTGTAGGTGGTGATGCCGAGCGACCAGAACATTTCGTTTGCAAGGGCGGGCAGGGTGGTCTTCAGCACGCGCCCAAAGAAGGGAAGGTCGAAGGTGAAGAAGGTCAAGGGGTTGGCGGCGAGCGGGGTTCTTCCAGCGTAGACCAGGATGAGGAGCAGGACCAGCTCCAAAGTCCAGCCTGAGGCGGTGCCGATCGCGGCTCCTTCCACGCCGAGGGCGGGGAATCCTCCGACGCCGAAGATAAGGCTGTATCCCAGAATCGTTTTGAAGACCAATGCCGAGATGGTGGCGATCACCGTCAGTTTGACGAGTTGAATGCTGCGCAGGACGGCGATGTAGGCGGTGGCGACCGCGATGGGGATATAGGAGAAACCGACGATGCGCAGGTAGGATGCTCCGATGCCAATCACTTCGGGGTCGTTTGTATATAACCCGAGGACGAAGCGCGGCGCGAGGGTTGCGGCAAGCATAAAAAATAGAGCGATCAACGACGCCGTGAGGACGCTCATCCCCAACACTTTTCGAATCGGTTCGATCTCATGTTTCCCCCAGAACTGGGCGGTGAAGATCGCCATGCCGCTGGTGAGGCCGAAGAGCAGGAGGATGAAGACGAAGAAGACCTGGTTGGACAATCCCAGGGCGGCGATGGAGGTCTCGCCCAACTGTCCGACCATGATGACGTCAATCATGTTCAACGATGCGTTGATGAGTTGCTGGAAGGAGATTGGCAGGGCGATGGTCAGCATTTCGCGCAGGAAGGCGCGGTCTTTGAGAAAGGAGAGAGACATGGGGAAGGATGAAAGAGAAAGGATGAAGGATGAAGGATGAAAGATGAATCAGATAAGAGAAAAATGGGGAGGGAGAGTTAAGATTGGCAATGGCGGGGATAAAAAAACGCCGGATAAATCAATAGCAAGGCATAACGCCCGCCGAACCACCCGACCACTCGACCACCCGACCACCCGACCACTCGACCACTCGACCACCCGACTACTCGACCACTCGACCACTCGACTACTCGACCACTCGACCACTCGACCACCCAACTAATCCTCCGGCGCTTCGCGGACGATATAGAGCGGCCTGCCTTTGGCTTCGTCGTAAAGCCGGCCGACATATTCCCCTAGGATGCCGAGCGAGATCAACTGCACGCCGCCAAGAAATAAGACGGAAACCAGAGTGGTGGTCTGCCCTTCAAAAAAATGCGAACCTGCAAGGCGCAAAGCCGCAACAACGGGGATGGCGAGGATGGATATGCCTGCGGAGACGAAACCGAAGAACGTCGCCACTTGCAGGGGGAAATAGGAAAACCCGGTGATGGCGTTTATGGCAAGCCGGAACATTTTCTTGAACGGATATTTCGTCACGCCGGCATGACGGGCGGCGCGATTATACGTCACGCCGATTTGTTTGAAACCAACCCAGGCAGACATACCGCGCGGGAAGCGATGCCTTTCCTGCATCTGTTTGAGGACGTTGACCACTTTGCGATCCATCAAGCGGAAGTCGCCGGTATCCACAGGGATTTTCACGTCTGTGATGCTGTAGATCAGCCGGTAAAAGGCGGCGGCGGTGAATTTCTTGAACCAGGTCTCGCCTTCGCGTTCTCCGCGCACAGCATAGACGACCTCGTAGCCTTCGCGCCATTTTTTTGCGAGGTCGAGGATGACTTCCGGCGGGTCTTGCAGGTCGGCGTCTATGATGACCACGGCGTCGCCGCGCGCATAATCCCACCCGGCGGTGATGGCGATCTGATGTCCGAAATTTCGCGCAAAGATGACCGGGCGCACGGTTTTGTCCTTCGCCGCCAGTTCGCGGATTTTTTCGGTTGAGCCGTCGGTCGAGCCGTCGTCCACGAGGATGAGTTCCCACGCTTCGCCGTTGGAATCCATGACCTCCTTTACGCGACGGTATAACTCGGGCAGGTTGTCAATTTCGTTATAGATCGGGGCGATGATCGAGTATGTGATTTTCATTGATTGATTTTTCTTTTCGGTTTCGCGGCGATTTTTAAAATTCGTCTGTGGGCTTGCTCAGGCGGGGCTTTGAATTGCTTCTCTCCATCGTCGGCGAAGGGCGGCATGCCCAATATTCTACGGCGCAGGTATTCCATGACGACGGAGATCGAAGCCATGACCGGCACGATCAGCAACGCGCCCATGATGCCCCACAGAATGGTGGCGGTGAGGATGGCGACGAAGATCAGCGCCTCGTTCATGTGCAGGCTGCGCCCGATGATGATGGGGCGCACGAAGAAATTCTTGGCGTTGATCAGGATAATGTACAGAACCAATGTGATTCCGCCGACGATCATGTTGTTTACGACCGGGTCGTCTGAAAGGCGAATCCATGTGGAGCCTTCAAGCAGAGCGACGCCGATGGCGAGCGCCGCCGCAACGGTTGGGCCGACATCGGGGACGAGGGTGAAGAACCCGGCGATCACGCCCAGCACCAGCGCGCCGGGAATCCCGATCGCCGCCCAGGCAATCGTGAACACAATACCGACAACCACCATCAGGACGATCTGCCCGCGCAGGTACGCCATCCACACGTTGCGCAGGCGTTTGTAAAGTTCGTGCATGTCGCCCTGGTATTCCGGCGGAGCGAGTTCGAACAGCCATTTGCGCATACGGGGCCACTCGGACATGATCAAATGCACCGTGACAAGGACGATCAACAGCCAGAGAATGTTGATGGACGTCGCTTCGAGCAACTCCAGCGCCTCCGACGGCAACGGCGAAAGCGCATCCTCTTGAAAGTGCGCCAGACTCTCGCCGAGTTGTTCGAGATGCAAAACGAACCCGCCCAGTTGAATCGGCTCGGAGAGAAAGCCGCTCAGGGTCGCGGTCAGGTCGAGGATGTCCTGCGCCACCAGTTTAATTTCGTCGAAGAAGATCGGCGTGAGCGCGGCGGGGATGCCCACCAGCACGATCAACGCCGTGAAGTAAACGATGTTCACCGCCGCCGCGCGCGAGAGGCGCGTGCGCTCCATCAGGAAAACCGTCGCCGGGCTGATCAGATACGCTGAAAACGCCGCGATCACGAACATCCTCACCGCCTCCCTGGCATGAAACAGAAAAGCGAGGACCGCACAAAAAACGACGACGCCCATCGTATAACGAAAAGCCATGCTCCATTGAGTTGAATTTCTTTTCATAATAATTTCTTTAGCGCATCCAGTGTAGGTTCGATGATCGGGGCGGGAACGACGGCTTGCAACGCCGCGCGGACATCCTTCAAGCCGGAGCCGGTATTCATGACAAGGACGGGATCTTCGGCTCCCACCGCGCCGAGGCTTGTTCCTTTTACCAGTCCGGCATAGGCGGCCGCCCCAGCCGGTTCGGCGAAGACTCCCTGGGCGCCGAGTTCCGCGATGGCTTTGACGATCTCATCATCCGATACGGTGATATAAGTCCCATTCGTGTGCTGCGCCGCCCGCGCCGCGCGGACTCCGTCTCGCGGAAGGTCAACGGAAATGCTATCGGCAATTGTATTGGCTGAAACCGGCGCTATGGATTCGGTCCCGGCGTGGAAGGCGTTGGCAATCGCCGCTGAACCCTCCGCCTGCACGCCGATGATGCGCGGCAGGTTTTGAATCCAGCCCAACGCCAGCAGATCTTTGAATCCCTTGTGGATGCCGGAGATGATATTGCCATCGCCGACCGAGACGACGATTGTGAGCGGCGGGTGATTATCCAGTCCGCTGTCTTTTTTGTGCCAGTCGCGATGCGCTTCGATCCACCATTCCCATATTTCGAATGCCGCCGTCTTTTTGCCTTCCAGGGTGAACGGGTTGTAGCCCGTGTTACGACAGTACCAGCCGAACTCGTCCGCCGCCTTTACAGTTAAATCGAAGGCGTCGTCGTAGGTTCCGTCCACCAGAATGACTTTCGCGCCGAAGATGAGCAATTGAGCCACCTTCGCCTGCGGGGCAGATTTGGGCGCAAAGATGACCGCCTTTTGCCCGACCGCCGCCGCCATTCCCGCCAGCGCCGCGCCCGCGTTGCCCGTCGAAGCCGTGACCACGATCTCGGCTTTGATCTCGCGCGCGCGAGTGACCACGACGGCGCTCGCCCTGTCCTTGAACGAAGCCGTCGGGTTGCGAGACTCGTCCTTGAGCCAGAGATGTTTCAGGCGTAGTTTTTCCGCCAAGCGCGGCATGGCAAAGACCGGGGTCCAGCCTGAGGCGTGCAGGGGCGTGGAATCGCCCGCGGGTTCAGAGACAGGCAACAGCGGAAGATACCTCCACAAAGACGGCTCTGTCCGCGAGGTGATGTCTTCCGCCTGGAATTTCTTTTTAATCGAGTCGGTATCGAGGACGACGTCGAGGTTGCCGCCGTCCCTGGGACAGGCGTAAACAACCTGACCGGGCAGATATTCCGCGCCGCAAATCGAACAGCGATACCCTTCGAACTTGTTCATGGATTCCTCGTGGCTGTGATTTTACCCGATGCAGGTCGTTCTTTCTTTATCAAGGGATTATAAAACGGCGCGCATGCAAAGGATATCGCCTCAGACTGCAAAATCTCCGGATTTTGCCTCGAAAGTCGGAAGACTTTCGACTCCGTTCCTGACATGAGTTGCAAGGGAATCCTGCGCCGTCCCCGATGAGACAATAAAACGAGCGGTCTCTCATCCACTCGTTTCTAATTACCAATTACCAATCTCCAATTCCTACCCCCCGAACGCCTCGTTCAACCAGTCCAAAAAGCCCTTCTCCTGCGGCTTGACCGTCGTCCCCAGACTCTCCGCCAGTTTCTCAAAGAGCTCTTTTTGTTCCTTCGTTAATTTCGTCGGCACAGCCACATTCACGATCACGATCTGGTCGCCGCGCTGATTCTTATGGCGGACGTGCGGCGCTCCCTTCCCCCGCATGTGGAAGACCTTGCCCGGCTGAGTCCCGGCGGGAATCTTCAACTTGTCCTCGCCTTCCAGCGTCGGCACGATCACCTCCGCGCCCAGCGCCGCCTGCGCGATGTTGATATCGAGATTCAGGATCACATCCTGATCGCGGCGTTTGAAAAACTGATGCGGCTTGACATCCAACACGAGGAACAAACTTCCCTGCGGGCCGCCGTTCTCGCCCGGCGCGCCCTCCCCGTTCAAGCGGATCTGCGTGCCGGCATCCACGCCGCCGGGAATTTGCACTTTCTTCTTGACCTTCTTGCGTTCCAATCCGCCGCCGCGACAGGTTGTGCAAGGCGACGAAATCGTCTCGCCGCGCCCGTTACAGGTCGGGCATGGGGCAGTCTGCACCATCTGACCCAAAAAAGTCTGGCGCACCTGGCGCACTTCGCCCTGTCCGCCGCAGGTCGCGCACTTTATCGGAGTCGTCCCCGGCTCGGCGCCGTTGCCGTTACAGCGCGAACAAGTCTCGTCGCGCGAGAACTCGATCTCTTTCTCGACGCCGAAGATCGCCTCCTCAAAGGTAAGCGAAACCTGCATTTGCAGATCCCGCCCCCGGCGCGGAGAACGGCGCGAACGCCGTCCGGTGGAGAATCCGAATCCGCTGAATAAATCCTCAAAGATGTCGCTGAAGTCGGCGGTGTAATCGTGATAGCCGCCGCCCATGCCGCCCAGCCCCGCCTTGCCGAAGCGGTCATAACGCGCGCGCTTTTCCTTATCCGACAACACGCCGTACGCCTCGTTGATCTCCTTAAACTTCTCCTCGGCATGAGACTCTTTATTCACATCGGGATGATACTGGCGCGCAAGTTTGCGAAACGCGGCTTTGATCTCGTCGTCGCTCGCGCCCTTGCCCACGCCCAGGGTATCGTAATAGTCTTGGTTTGACATGGATATTTAGATAATTAGATGAGTAGATAACTAGATGAGTAGATAACTAGATGAGTAGATGAGTAGATAACTAGATGAGTAGAGGTTAGAGACACTTCGCAATCACTACTCACTACTCTCTATTCTCTACTCTCTACTCACTACTCTCTATTCTCTACTCTCTATTCTCTACTCTCTACTCTCTACTCTCTATTCTCTACTCTCTACTATACTACTCTCTAACTTCTCCATCCACCACATCCGGTCCGGCGGATGAAGAACCCGCTTCGCCGCCGCCCGCAGCCTGACTCTGCTCATAAGCGGACGCGCCAATCTTTTGGATGGTCTGCCCCAACGACTCGACCGCGGCTTTGATCTTTTCCACATCCTCGCCTTTCGCCGCTTCCTTAACCTCGGCGCTCTTCGCCTCGACCTCCGCCTTGATCTCCGCCGGGACCTTATCGCCCAGATCGCGCAGGGCCTTCTCGCCCGCATAGACGGTGTTATCGGCGGTGTTGCGCGCTTCGATCAACTCCTTGCGTTTTTTGTCCTCCTCGGCATGAGACTCGGCGTCCTTGCGCATCTTTTCGATTTCCGCTTCGCTCAACCCGGACGACGCCGTGATGGTGATGTGCTGACTCTTGCCCGTCGCCTTATCCTGCGCGCTGACTTTGAGAATGCCGTTCGCGTCCACATCGAAGGTCACTTCGATCTGCGGAACGCCGCGCGGCGCGGGCGGGATGCCGTCGAGGATGAACTTGCCCAGCGATTTATTATCGTTCGCCATCGGGCGCTCGCCCTGCAAAACGTGAATTTCAACCTGCGTCTGACTGTCCGCCGCGGTGGAAAAAACCTGCGAACGGCGTGTGGGAATCGTCGTGTTGCGTTCGATCTGCGCCGTGGCGACGCCGCCCAGCGTTTCGATTGCAAGCGTCAGCGGGGTGACATCCAGCAAAAGAATATCCTTCACGTCGCCGCCCAGCACACCCGCCTGAATCGCCGCGCCAATGGCAACGACCTCATCGGGGTTCACGCCTTTATGCGGGTCCTTGCCAAAGAACGAGCGCACGCGATCCTGGATGGCGGGCATACGGGTCATGCCGCCCACCAGCACCACTTCGTTAATATCGCCCGCGTTCAAACCCGCATCGGCCAGCGCCTGCTTGACCGGCGCAATCGTGCGGTCAACCAAATCCGCCACCAATTGCTCGAATTTGGCGCGGGTCAAAGTCATCACCAAATGTTTGGGTCCGCTCGCGTCCGCGGTGAGATACGGCAGGTTGATCTCGGTCTGCATCATGGTCGAGAGTTCGATCTTGGCTTTCTCCGAGGCTTCCTTCAAACGCTGGAGCGCCTGGCGGTCGTTGTGCAGGTCAATGCCGTTGTCTTTTTTGAACTCGGCGATCAGATAATCCATGATGCGCAGGTCGAAATCGTCGCCGCCGAGAAAGGTGTCGCCGCTCGTGGCGCGGACTTGAAACACGCCGTCGCCCACATCCAAAATCGAAACGTCGAACGTGCCGCCGCCGAGGTCGTACACACAGATGACTTCGTTCTTCTTCTTGTCCAAGCCGTACGCCAGCGAAGAAGCCGTCGGCTCGTTGATGATGCGCAGAACTTCCAAACCCGCGATCTTGCCCGCGTCTTTGGTCGCGTTGCGTTGCGCGTCGTTGAAGTAAGCCGGAACGGTAATAACCGCCTGCGTGATCGTCTCGCCCAAATACGCCTCGGCGTCCGCCTTGATCTTCGCCAAAATCATCGCCGAAACCTCCGGCGCGGAATAATCCTTGCCGCCCAGTTCCACGCGCACGTCGCCGTTGGGCGCTTCCTTCACCGCGTACGGCACGCGCTTCTTCGTGCGCTCCACTTCCGCGTCGTCCGCCTTGCGCCCCATAAAACGCTTGACGGAAAAAATCGTATTCTGCGGGTTGGTGATCGCCTGATTGCGCGCCACGCGCCCCACCAGACGCTCGTTGTTTTTATTCATCGCCACAACCGAAGGGACAAGCCGCTCCCCCTCCGCCGACGGAATCACAATCGGTTCGCCGCCCTGCATCACCGCCGCCGCCGAGTTTGTCGTGCCGAGATCAATGCCTATAATTTTTGCCATGATTTCTCCTAAGTTAAAAGTTGCAGGTTGAACGTTGAAGGTTTAAAACTTGCAGCCTGTAACCTTCAACTTGCAACCAAATTTACTGCGCCACTCTCACCAATGCCGGTCGTATCACCCGCTCGCCGAGCGTGTAACCGTTCTGCAACACGTCAATCACATGCCCGCTTTCCACCTCGTCGGACGGCTCATGCGAAATCGCTTCATGAAAGTTCGGGTCGAACGCCGCGCCCTTCGCCTCGATCTTCTTCACGCCTTCCATTTCCAAAATGTTTTGGAACTTGCGCGCCACCAATTCGATTCCGCTCGCCCAGGCGTCGTCGGCGGGGCGGTTTTGCAGGGCGCGCTCCAGGTCATCCAACACGGGCAACACTTTCTTGAAAATATCGCCCTTCGCCGCCGTCTTAAATGCCTCGTTATCGCGCTCCATACGCCTGCGGAAATTTTGAAACTCCGCCTGAGAGCGCGCCCACCCATCCTTATATTCGACGATTTTAGACTCAGCCTCTTTCAACTGCTGGATCAACGCCTCGCGCTCCGCCGGAGCCTGCCCCCCCCCATCGGGCATTTCCTCCGCTGCGGCGTTTGTCTCTTCGATTTCTTCCTGTTTGTCCTGTTCTTCTGCCATGTGTCTCACTCTCAGTTCAGATATTAGATGGTTAGAGATTAGAGATTAGAGACTAGAGATTAGAGACTAGAGACTAGAGATTAGAGACTAGAGACTAGAGACTAGAGATTAGAGATTAGAGGCTAGAGATTAGTTGATTGAAGGAGTGAAAACTAGAAGAGTTGTAATACTTTCCACTCACTACTCACTATTTATCTATTCTCTATTTATCTATTCTCTATTTATCTACTCTCTATTTATCTATTCTCTATTTATCTACTCTCTATTTACCTACTCTCTATTTATCTACTCTCTATTTATCTACTCTCTATTTACCTACTCTCTATTCTCCGCTCTCTATTTATCTACTCTCTATTTATCTACTCTCTATTTACCTACTCTCTATTCTCCGCTCTCCATATTATCGCTCACCAAATCGCTCAACAACCCAGCCACAAACCTCACGGTGGGAATTGTCCGCGAGTAGGCCATGCGCATCGGTCCCAGCACTCCCAGCGCGCCGGTCGCCATGCCGGGGACTCCGTAACGGGCGATGACCAGACTGCACTGGCGCAGGTCGTCGTATTCGCCTTCGCCGCCGATGAGAACCTGCAAGGCGCCGACGTTGCTGTTGCTTGTCGTCTTCGCCAGTAAATCCTGCAAGGTGGAGCGTTCCTCAAAGATTTTCAACGCCCGCCGCGCCTCGTCCGATTCGGAGAATTCCGGTTCGCCGAGGACATTGGTCAGGCCGTCGGTGTAGATTTCGCCGGAGGATTTTTCCGTCAGGCGGCGCATGTCCTGGGCGATGAGCAGAAGGATGTCCTGGTCGAGCGCGTCGGGTCGAACCGTCAGCGTGGAGATGGCTTGGGCGGTCAGACCAGCCAAAAGTCCGTTAAGACGCGCGGCTGTTCCGCTCAATCGCTCCTGGGGGACGGGTTCCGCCAGGGTTAGAATCTGCTGGGAGACTTCCCCGCCGAGCATGACCAGCACCATAAGCACTTGCCGCCCCTGGGTCGAGATCAATTCCACGTGTTTGAATTTGGCGGATTCGACGTGCGGCGCGGCGACAACCGATACGCCCTGCGATTGACTCGCAAGGACGGATGCCGCGAGGGTCATCCATTGATCGAGTTCGGGGCGCGATTGGTAGAACTGGTGCGAGATGGTGCGCTGAACGGCTTCGGGCAGTTCGGCGCTGTGCATCATTTCGCTGACAAAGTAGCGATAGCCTTCTTCGGTGGGGACGCGCCCGGCGGAGGTGTGCGGCTGGCGCAGGTAGCCCATTTCGGTCAGCGCCGCCATTTCGTTGCGGATGGTGGCCGACGACAGGTTGATGCGGTAATGCTCCGCCAGCCGCTTCGAGCCGATGGGCTGGGCGGATTCGATGTAATCGCGGATGATCAGCATCAGGAGGGTTTTCTGTCGTTCGGTGAGTTCAGCCATATCAGAATTTAGCGCTCTCACAACGAGAGCGCTATTTTTCACAGATTAATGATACAGTGATAGCAATGAAGCGTCAATAAGAGCAGTGTAAGAAAAACTCCCGCTTTGCGCGGGAGGTTTATGTACTGATATTGCGCAGAGGGTGCGACGCACTGCGTAAGGCGGGTTATTTAATCATGGCGTCTGATTAGCTGACACTCTTAAAATCAGGACGCGGACGAGCGCTGAAAACGCGGATTCAAGGCATTGTTTCGGGCGTTTTGCCAAAAAAATCTGCGTTCACACCTGCACTTGCGCCAGGTGCAAGTGTCCGCGTTTTCCGCGTCCTAAAAACAAAGTGTAAGGTAATCAATCATGGCGTTTGAAGAGCGGGTCGCCAGGCGGGGTCGAAGTCGCCTTCGCTCCCTGTAGAGAGACGCACTCGATCGCCTCCGGAAATGGTCATGAAATACACATCTATATTACCCGACTCTTCGGCGCCTTCGTATGCGATATAGTAACCATCCGGCGAGAAATTGATATTTTCGATGTAAACAAGGTTGAACGGAAGGCGCAAGCCCTGTTCGGAACGGCGGTCGGTGGCTGGCACGGACAACAGGTAGGGATTACAAAAAGTCTTTGCGCACCGTTGATTGAAGACGATGAGGTCGTTTCTGGGCGACCAGTCGGGCAGGTAGTCTGTAAAGGCAAGCCCGCTCCGTACGATTTGAACCGGGTCCGAGCCGTCCGCATTCATCATCCAGATCTGATAGACGTTGAGCCGCCTGACCACATACACGATTTGGAGGCTGTCGGGAGACCATGCCGGCATACGGGATTCTGCCAATGCCCCGCCCTGCGTAATTTGAACGCTCTGCGACGGGTCATCGGCGTCCACAAGGAAAATCTCCATTTGGCCGGTGCGCAGGGATGTGAAGGCGATGGTTTGTCCGTCCGGCGACCAGGCGGGGTCGAAGTTGCCCCCGGGCGAAGCGTCGAGGGTAACCAGCCCGCTTCCATCGGCGTTGATGATGTACAGGCTGGAATCGGTATAAACTTCCTCGGCTCTGCGGCAGGGAGATATGAACACCAGCCGGGTTCCATCCGGAGACCACGAAGGCTGACATGCGCCGTTGGGCATGTTCGTCACCTGGAAGGCGTTCTCGCCTTTCAAGTCCACTAAAAAGATCTGCGGCGCTCCGGCGCGCTCGGAAGCGAAGGCGATCTGCCCGGCTCCGCCGCCGAGAAGGGTCGAAAGCGGAGGCAGTAAGACGCTCTCCGTTGCGGATTCAGTGGACGTCGCCAGAGGTGTGGGTGTGAATGTGGCGGTGTGGGTCGGCTTGGGTTTGGTCGGCGTGGCGCTTGGGACGGGCGTTGCGGCAAGGCTCGGTTCGACGGTGGGCGTCGGCGAGGGTTCGACGACGGCCGTTTGTGTGGCGGTCGGCGCCATGAACGGGACCATTGCGCGCACGCTTGGCGGGAGGATGCCCGGAACAAAAAGCAGGACGGCTCCCGCAGTCAATAACAACAACGTCATTACTACGGCAAAGCGGACGAGCGCGGCGCGGCGTTTGCGCTCGCGTTCCTTCTGCCGCTTAAGCGGAGAGACGAAGGGTTGGTCTTCCTGCATCATCGCCGCCTTGGAGGGAATCGGTCCCGGCGTCTTGCGCGCGCCGTTGACGGGCGGTTGTTCATCCACAACCGTCGCCTGAATGGAGCGCGAGGGCTGGGAGATCGCCTCAGGCGGGGGCGGCACTACTTTATAGGAGCCAGGCGCCTGTTGAGTCAGGGATTTGGAAGCGAGTAAAGCCGCCTTGAATTCCTCGGCGGTCTGGAAGCGGTCGCTGGGATCCACGGCCATGGCTTTTTCGATGGCGGCGGCAAGCTTTCTCGAGATCTGCGAGTTGCGTTTGCGCAGGGGAGTCAATTGCGCGTTGTCCATGGCGCGCGCCAGCCCGTCTTCGGGGATGATGCCGGTCAGGGCGGCGTACAGGGTCGCGCCAAGAGAGTAAACGTCGGTGCGCGGGTCGGTGCGCGCCGTGCCGTATTGTTCGGGCGGGGAATAACCGGGCGTCATGGCGCGCGCGCCGGTGGTCGTCGCCTGGGATGCGCTTTGATAGACCTTCGCCAGCCCAAAATCCACAAGGTAGATGTGGCCGTCCGGCGCGATCTTGACGTTGCCGGGTTTCAGGTCGCGGTGCAGGATGGGCGGTTTGCGCGTGTGCAGGTAGGCGAGGGCGTCGCACATGGAAGCCCCGATATGCACGGCGTCATCCTCCTCCAACATGCCGAGACGTTCCATGCGATAGCGCAGGTCTTCGCCTTCGATGAAATCCATGACGAGATATTGCCCCAGGTCGCCCAACACGAAGTGGTCCGACACGCGCGGCAGATTGGGGTGGCGCAGGTTGGCGAGGATAACCGCTTCGAGCCGGAACTGGCGCGCGTATTCGTCGGTGGTAAACAGGTTTTCCTTGAGCGCAACCGATACGCCGAGATTTTCGTCTATGGCGCGATAGACCGAGCCCATGCCGCCCTGACCGAGGATGTCCACGATCCGGTAGCGGTTATGGATGAGTGTGCCTTTATCCAGCGTCATTGATTTTCATTCACCTGAGATTGTGATGGTTGAGCAGCGACCGCTATTCTCTAAAGCCGTTCTTCATTGCATTGAATGGGGCGCATTATATCAGATGGGCAAAGCGCCGCAGCCGGGCGAATCAAGATGTAGTTAAATTGAAATGTTTGAAGACCCACGGCGCGCCGCCCAACAGCCACCAGCCGACAACGGCATAGCGGATATAACGCAGGACATACGAGATCAGGTCGTCGTTGCGCGGAAAGATCGCGCCCAAGCCTTCGAGCAGGATGAAGGTGACGATCACGCCGACGATATATCGCAAAGCCCGCTTCCAGCCCGGACCTTGAGCCTGGTAGCCGCCCCGGGAGTGAATCCACGCCGCGCCCAACGGCAGACCGAAGATGAGTCCGGCTGGGGTGAAGACATCGTTCAGGTTGACCGGATCCGGCGCCTCGCCGGAGCGAAGCGCGTTCTTCATCCATTCTTCGGGGATTTGAAAATCGCTCCTTAATGTATAAACGCCCGCGCCGACAGCGATGACCGCCAGCGAGGCCAGGAATGCCAGGCTTGCGTGTTGGGCAAAGGTTTTCTCCGCCAGCCAGCGGGCGGCGTCATCCCAGTAACGCGCGAACGCCCATAATAGCGCGCCGCCGATTAACCAACCGGCGAGAACGTCGTGCGGGAAGTGCGCGCCCAATACAAGCCGTGAAAAACTAATCATCAGGATGAGAAAAATGCAAACGGCGGTAAGCCGCGATTTTTTATAAAAGGCCGCCACAGTCCCCCAAATGCTCAACGCATTTTGGGCATGACCGGATGGCGCGCCGAAACCGGTCTCCGCCCATAATGCGCGGACGTGCGAACTGACCCAATACGGGCGCGGGCCCGCGAACGCAACCTTGCCGATCGTGTTGAAGAACACACTGGTCACAAGAATGAAGGCGATTCGCAAGCCCAGGGCGGCGTCAATGCTCCAGTAGACCATGGGCAGGACCAGGAAGAAAAAATCCTGCGCGCCGAGCTGGCTGAAGAAATCCATGACGGGATAGACCCATTCGTCCATGCGCTGCAATACGATTATCAGAGATATGCCGAAATCAATCAGGGGTTGCATATAGTCCTCCAGCGTTGTTTGTTGTCAGGCGAAATCTGTTGACGGCTTTGGTTCACCCATTGTACACTTAACAAATGGAGAAAAAGCCCGCCCGCGCATGGGATTTGACCGCCAGTCTGATCATGCTCTTTGCCGTGTTTCTCTCGGCGTGGAGGCTCGGCGCCTCCGACTGGGCGGACGGGCTCGGTCAAATCTACAATACGGCGGCAATCGGTTATTTCATCGGGCTGGCGCTCGGTTACAGCCGCTATCAAAAACGGGGAATCATCCTGCTATCGCTCGCCTACACGGCGACGGTGATTCCCTGGCAGTTGCTGGGGACGATTGAGTTCGATGAAAGCCAGTCCTGGCTGCTGGATAGGTTGGGCGTCCTTCTCGGAAGGCTGTTGACGGACTTGGGCGAACTTTTCGCAGGCAGGCCCGTGAAAGACCAATTCTTTGCCGTGACCTTGATGTGCCTGCCGTACTGGTTCGCCAGCCTGTACGGCGGATACAACCTGACCCGCCGCGCGGACTTTCTGAGGACGATTCTGCCGAACGGCGTCCTGATGCTCGTCATTCACGCCTATCACTACACTGCGAAGGATTATTCGTGGATGTTCGGCGCGTATCTCTTCCTTGCTTTCATCCTGCTCAGCCGGTTGAAATACATCGCCAATCGCGGGAAATGGGCCGATGAGCGCGTGCAGGTCTCCAGCGAAAGCAGGTTGGACATGACCATTTCGACCGCCGCCGCCGCCGCGATTTTGATTATGCTGTCATGGTCCATTCCATACATTCTGCCCGCCACCGCGGAAGGACGCGAGTTCTGGCGCAATACCTACGGAGAACTCTTTCCGCCCGACCGCTTCGAGGACGTTTTCGCTTCGCTGGACAAGGAGGGACGCCCAACGCCGCGCAACTTCCAGACCGAACTTTCGCTCGGCTCACGCACACCGAAAAGCGACGCGGTGATCTTCCGCGTCTTTACCCCCACAGACGCGGCGGATCTTCCGCGTTTATACTGGCGCGGGCAGGTCTACGACCGTTATGAGGACGGGAAATGGCGGGTCACCGGAGATAATGAATCGCCCCGCAAACCTGCGAGCGGCGACATCCTCATTCCGGATAGCGCGCACAGGCAGAGGCTGGGATTTACCTTCGACGTTCTCGCAAAAAGCCAGTCCGTCGTTTATATGCCCGCCCAGCCGGTCTGGGTCAATCATGACGCCATTCTCTTGTTTTCAAGCGGGGTCGAAGAAGAGACAAACCTCGCCGAGGACAATACAGAGATCGTCTTCGACGTGATCGCCATCAGGGCTTTTCCCGCATTCAAAGCCGGCGATCTCTATCGAGCGGGCGCGTTGATCGGCAACCCAACCGTCGTCGAACTGCGCGAAGCGGAGAAAAATTACCCGGACTGGGTGGCGGGAAAATACCTGCAATTGCCGGGGGATTTTTCGCCGCGCATCCGCGGACTCGCGAATCAAATCGCCGCGCCTTACGACAACCCCTACGACAAGGCGAACGCCATCACCGCCTACCTGCGCGACAAGATCGAATATTCAGGCTCCGTCGCTCCGCCCGGCGCAGGCGTGGATCCGCTCGAATACTTTCTCTTCGAAAGCAAGACGGGATTCTGCAATTACTACGCCACCGCTGAAGTCTTAATGTTGCGTTCGATCGGCATTCCGGCGCGGCTGGCGGTGGGATACGCCCAGGGCGAATCGAATCAACAACGCAGCATTTATGTGGTGCGCGAACGCGACTTGCACGCCTGGCCCGAGGTTTATTTCCCCGAATATGGCTGGGTGGAGTTCGAACCGACGGGCAACCAGGATCAACTGGAAAGACCCCTCGATAGGGACGGGTCCGAGTCAGACGCCGACGCGCCGATGGACCCGCTGGACGAGCTGCGCCTCGAAAAGGAGCGGGGACCGCAACCGCCCACCGATCTCGCGGAGGAGGAAGAGAAGGAAACGGCTTCGGCGTGGACGCGGCGCAATGGGCTGGCATCCGCCCTCGCGTGGCTGGGAGGCGTCTTCATCCTTTTGCTGGCGCTCGCCCTGGGAAAACGCTTCGCCCCCCGCGCGACAGCGGCTTCAGCGCTCAAGCGCGTGATCGAACGCGCGGGGTGGTCGCCTCCGCAATGGCTGAGCCGCTGGCTGGTCTTCATCAATCGCTCGCGCATCGAAAGGCATTTTCACAGCGTCAACGTCTGCCTGGGTTGGATGAAACGCCCCCAACCCGCGCACGCCACCGCGTATGAGCGCGCGCAACTCTTAAAGCGACTCCTGCCGGGCGCGACGGAATCCATCGAAACCCTTTTGCGCGAACATCAATCGGAGATGTTCACCCCGCGCGGAGGCAATGAAACAATCGCGCGCCGCGCCGCATGGAACATCCTTTACAAGACCGCGCAAAGGCGGTTGGAAATCGCAATCTTGGGATACAATTACGCGGAGGAACAGGAGACCCCGCCACATCCCTTATGACCGACAATTCCACACGCCCCCGCACTATCCACGACCAATTGACCGCGCTTGCCATCCTCGCGGGAAAAGTTCGCGCGGAATTCGAAACCGGGAAGACCAAGGCGCCGAAGGAAACGCTCGAACAACTGGGCTATTTGAAATCGAGCCTCGAGGCTGTGAGCGGCAAGATCGAGACCTTCCAGCGCGAACACGGCAACATGCTGGCGCTGGTCGAGACGGGACAGGTCATCAACTCCTCGCTCGAGCTCGATGAAGTGTTGCGCATCGTGATGGACAACATCGTGCGGCTGACCAACGCCGAGCGCGGGTTTTTGATGTTGAGGAACGAACAAGGCTTAATGACGGCGCGCATCGCCCGCAACTGGGAGATGGAATCCATCAACTCGTCCGAGAAGAACGTCAGCCGTACGGTCGTCCAGCGCGTGATAGACACGGGCGAATCGGTCGTGACCACCAACGCGCAGGAGGATCAGCGCTTCGTGGGGCAGGAAAGCATCGTGGCTTTCAACCTGCGCTCCATTTTGTGCGTGCCGCTTAAAGTGAAGAATGAACTGATCGGGGTGATCTACGCGGATAACCGCATTCGGGCGGGTATCTTTGCGGACGCCGAAAAAGACCTGCTGGAAGCCTTCGCCAACCAGGCCGCCGTCGCCATTGACAACGCCCGCCTCTTCTCCTCGCTCAAGGGGACTCTCGAAGAGGTGACCGCGCTCAAGAATCTGATGGATAACGTTTTCGCCTCCATCGCCAGCGGCGTGATCACTGCCGACGTTCAGGACAAGATCACGCTCGCCAACCGCGCCGCGGAGACCATCCTGGGTTCGCCCACGCAGGACATCATCGGTCATCACCTGGACGAAGCGCTGGCGTCGGTCTCCGGCGAATTGAGCCCGCATCTGAAAGAAGTTCGCAAGACCGACAAGCCCATTGTGGATTTGGAGATCAGCCACAACCTGCCAAAACGCGGAATTGTAGACTGGCGTTTGAATCTCTCGCCGCTTAAAGACGCAAGCCAGAAGACTCAGGGCGTCGCCATCGTTTTGGACGATCTGACCGAACGCAAAAAACTCGAAGCGCAAAGGCGGCTCTTCGAGCGCATGGTCTCCCCCGCCGTGATCGAACAACTCGACCCGAACAGCCTGCAACTGGGCGGCAAGCGCACGGAGATTACGGCGCTATTCGCCGACATCCGCGGCTTCACTACGTACAGCGAGAAGCTCTCGCCGGAACGGCTGGTGAGCGTCCTCAACCTGTATCTCGCCGCCATGGCGGACGCTGTCCTCGCGCAGGAAGGCACGGTGGATAAATTCATGGGCGACGCGATCATGGCATGGTTCAACGCGCCCATTCCGCAGCCCGATCATACGCTGCGCGCCGTGAAGACCGCGCTCGCCATCCGCGATTCGGTGGAGGCGCTATACAAGGAACTTTCAGAAGACGCGCACCTTGCATTCGGCGTCGGCATCCATTATGGAGACGCCGTGCTGGGCTTGATCGGCACGGAAAAGCGGCTTGAGTACACGTCCATAGGCGACACGGTCAACACCGCCAAGCGCCTGCAGGAAAATTCGGCGAAGAACCAGATCATCATCAGCAAAGAGGCTTACGAGCGCGTCAGGAAACAGGTGGAAGCCAGACCGCTCGAAGCGATGACGATGAAGGGCAAGTCGAAACCGGTGGAAGCGCTGGAGGTGGTGGGGGTGAGGTAAGGGGGGATTGGTAATTGGTAATTGGTAATTGGTAATTGGGGATTGGATTACAAGATACGAGTAACGAGGGGGGAGTGTCGGGTCGCAAGTTGAAGGTTTCACGTTCCAAGTTGACGGGTGGGGTAAAATTTGGCGGACGATCCGGCTATTCGACCATATAGACCAACCAACTATACTGGGCGCGGTCATGAATTGCGGTTTCCTTTTAAACGCAAAGCCGCCAAGCCGCAAAGATTCAAGGGTTTTCCCTTCGCGTCTTTGCGACCTGGCGTTAAGAATTTCATTCGGCAAAAGCGCAATTTGTACCCGTGTTCAGTATAACCAACTAAAACAAGCGAGGCGCGGCATGGATATGGACATTTCCCAACTGGCGGCGAAGACGGCGAAATTTCTCGCGCCGCTCCTGCCGTTTTTAATTCAAGGCGCGAAGGACGCCGCGCGCGCCGCCTTCGAACGCGCGGGAGAGAAGTCTTTCGACGCGGTCTGGAAGAAGGGCGGGGAGTTGTGGGGAAAGTTGAAAGGCAAAGTGGATACCGAACAGGACGCGGTGAAACAGGCGATTCAAGAACCGGAAGACAGGGACGCGCAGGAGTATCTCGCCGCCACGTTGAAGTTTCAGTTGAAGAGTTTGTTCAATGAGGATGAAGGGCTGGCAAAATCCGTTCATACGATCATTACCGGAGATTCGAGCATCGTCATCGGCAATGACATGAGGGATTCGGTCGCCAACCTGGGAGATGGGAATCTTAACGCGACGCAGGGCGGGCAGATCATTCAAACCGTTCACCATCATTACGCAGAATCGAAACCGCCGGGAAAGAAGGGCGGGAAGGCGGCGGAAAAACGCGAAACCCTATCCGCGGACGAGTTGCGCAGGAATTACCTCAACAGCGTCATTGCCGACTGCAAGCGCGCCCGGCTGGTGGGACTCGACCCGCAAGCCGCCGACGTGACGCGCGGGGCGTTTTCGCTCGATCATTTGTACATTTCGCTCGATACAAAGACGCAGGTCGAAACAACGAAGGAAGAACAAAAGGAACAGGAACGCCAATTCCTCCTCGGCAGAAGCCGCCCGCTTTCCGTGTTGGAAGCGTTATCCAACCAGTCGGAAGGACGCATGGTCCTGCTCGGTTTGCCGGGTTCGGGAAAATCCACATTCGTGCGTTACCTTTCGCTGTGGCACGCTCACGCCCTGCTCGACTCCACAATCAATATTTCGGAGAAACTTCCCACATGGGAGGGGCAGGCGCTTTTGCCCGTCATCGTGCCACTGGGGAGGCTGGCGGAAAACCTGCCGAAAGGCGCAAAACGCGGCTCCGCAGAATTCATAGAAAAATTCCTCGAACTTACTGCGACAATCTCCGCCGCCTTGTTGGACCAAACCCTGCGCGACGGCGGTTTATTCCTGTTCGACGGCTTGGATGAAGTCGCCGATATCGAAGCCCGCCCCATCGTGGTGGAGGCGGTTGAAAACTTCGCGTCGAAATACGGGGCGAATAAAAAATCCCGTTTTCTCGTCACCTGCCGCACATTCTCCTACACCGATCCGCGCTGGCAGTTGACCAGTTGGGCTTCGCACGAACTCGCGCCGCTGACCAGAAAGAAGATCAACCAGTTCATCGAATACTGGCATAACGAGTGCATTGCCGTTGACCCCGCCCGCAAGGACGATTACGAAGAGAAGCGTAAAAAACTGCACGACGCCTTGCAGGAAGGCGATCACCGCCGTTTGTGGGAAATCGCCGATAATCCTTTGATCCTCACTGTGATGGCGGTCGTCCATACCCACAAAGGCGACCTACCCGACGCGCGCGCGCTGGTTTACGAAGAATGTATTGACTTATTACTCTTACGCTGGGAAGCGGAACGCACCGTCACGGGCAAATCACAACGCCGTGATTTAAGAAGCGCCCTCAACGTGCCGGATATTGCCTTGCGTAATGTCCTTCAAGAAATCGCCTATCACGCCCATGAGCGCGAACGGAAAACGGACGGCAAACGGGAGGGGCAAGCCGCGCTCGTCACCGAAGACTTATTGCGGGCTGACTTGTTTGCGGCGTTTCAAGACAACGAAAAAGTCCAGACCTTCATGGATTATTGCGAAAGCGCGAACGGACTGCTCATGCTGCAGGGTGTCGCCCCCCTGCCCGACGCTCCGCCGGACGCGCCCCCGCGCCGCGTCTACGCCTTCCCTCATTTGACCTTCGAGGAATATCTTGCTGCGCGGTATTTGCGACGCATGAAGACCTTGGGACAGAAAACTCTCGACCACCTCACCCGCTCTGACCGTTGGCGCGAAGTGGTGATGCTGTTGGGCGAGCATATCTGCTTCCGCGAAGGCGATTACGAATTGATGGACAGCATTATCCACGCTCTTGCGCCGGAAGACGACCAGCCAAAACGCGGGGAGGATTGGAAAGCCCGTTGGGCGGCTGGCAATTTGCTTTTGTTGTATCAACGCGCCTTCGAGCAAAGAAAGAACCAGCATGGTCATCTCTCGCAAACGCTTGTTAGCCTTATAGAAGCCTCCCGCCTCACCCCCCGCGAGCGGACCGAAGCCGCCGACACCCTTGCCCGCCTCGGCGACCCGCGCCCCGGTGTAATCGCAGATTACGTCTTCTGCAAAATCCCCGCCGGGGCGTTTATGATGGGGGAGGACAAAAATGCAATCGAATACACCATCTCCAACAACTACTTCATGTCGCGCTACCCGGTGACCAATGCGCAGTTCGAAGAGTTCGTTAAAGCGGATGGATACAAGCAGGAAGAATACTGGCGCGAGGCAAAGGATTTGGGCGGGTGGAGCAAAGAAGGCTTCAAGGGCAGATACGACAGTGGGGCAAGAACCGAACCTTTACGATTCGGCGGCGCGTTTGCGCTCCCCAACCATCCCGTCGTCGGCGTTTCATGGTACGAAGCGGCGGCGTTTTGCAATTGGTTGACGGAGAAAATGCAGAAGGCAGAATTCGGAATGCAGATTTATGATCCAAAGACAGGCTCCATCCGCACGGACGAAAATTTAAGATCGTCAATCGAAAATCGTCAATCCATAATTCGTTTGCCGACCGAAGCCGAATGGGAACGCGCCGCAAGGGGCGGGCACGAATTCCGCTACCCGTGGGGTTCAGATGAGATCACGCCCGACCATGCAAATTATGATGAAACCAACCTGAACGTTACCAGCGCGGTGGGGGCTTTCCCGAAGGGAAGGAACGACTACGGCTTGCTCGATATGAGCGGCAATGTCTGGGAATGGTGCGCCACAGAATGGCAGGAGAATTACAATAAGTACCTCCAAAAGGAAAATAACAAGCCTGAAGGTGACGTCGCGCGTGTTCTGCGTGGCGGCTCGGCCAACAATGAAGGCGTGTATCTGCGTTGTGCGGCTCGCCTCGGGCTCGATCCCATCGACAGGTACGAGCACCTCGGTTTTCGTTGTGTGGCGCGCGCGTCGTTCCCTATTTCTCCGTAATTTTGTTCTGGATTCTGAATTCTGGGTTTCTGGTTTCTGAGCTCTTAAAAAAATTTTTTTGATTTTCAGACCTGACAGGTTTGGGAAACCTGACAGGTCGTGTTAATAAGGAGAACAACGATGCAGGAATCGCCCATCTTCGTACGAACCTTCGACATGCTGGCATGGCTGTTGCCGGTGACGCAAAAATTCCCAAAGGAACAACGCTTTGCATTGACCGCCAGGCTGCAAAGCGCCGCCTTCGATTTTTACGAAGCCATCACCGCCGCCTCGATCAGTAAAGAAAAGAAATATTTACAGGAAGCCGATGTTGAATTACAAAGACTGCGGCTTTACCTGCGCCTGTGCCAGCGGATGCAGTTCTTCAACAAGGGTCAATACGAGCACGTCTTCAAAATGATCGAAGAGATCGGCCGGTTATTGGGCGGCTGGAGCAAAAAGGCATAAAGTGGGACAAGCCTGCAGGCGGCTTGTCCCACAGAGCGGGAGCGATTTATAATAGGCGCGCCAATGCAAATTGGCGGGGCTGGCTGATAACGTCGCGCGTGTTCTGCGTGGCGGCTCGTACAACAATGAAGGCGTGAATCTGCGTTGTGCGGCTCGCAACAGGAACAATCCCAACAACAGGAACAAGAACATCGGTTTTCGTTGTGTGGCGCGCGCGTCGTTCATGCTTCTCTTGAAAGCAGACAGGCTTGCGCCTGAACGCTCAGGTCGGAAATGCGTTTCATTCACGGATGACCGCCGAGACCGCAACGGAGAAATAGCGCAGCCGCGTCCCGGCTGACCTCACCCCCTGCCCCTCTCCTGCGAGGAGAGGGGCGCAAGGGAAGATCAGGCAAATATAGAAGAGCCGCGCCGTCTCGTCCTGAGCAAGAAGGACACACGGCGCGGCAACCCAAAACCCAGATCTGACAGGTTTCACCAGTATGTATCCCATCAATCACCTTCGCATGTATAACAACTCTGCCTCAAACGCGCCGAGTGAAAACCTGTCAGGTCTTGCCCTTTACGATTGGGACAACCTCCTGCTCGCCTACCATAAAGCCGCCAAAGGCAAGCGCGGTCATGCCGACGTGGCGGAATTCGAATACCGCCTCGAAGAAAACCTTTTACAACTCCAACAGGAATTGAAAGAGCAAACCTACCAGCCGGGGCAATATCACAGTTTTTACATCCACGACCCCAAAAAACGCCTGATCTCCGCCGCGCCCTTCCGCGACCGCGTTGTTCATCACGCCTTATGCAATCTGATCGAACCCATCTTCGAAAAATCCTTCATCTCCGATTCCTACGCCAACCGCGTCGGCAAGGGGACGCACAAGGCGATTGACCGCGCACAGCAGTTTGCTAGGCGGTTTAAGTACGTCCTCACCTGCGACATCCGCCAGTATTTTCCGTCCATAGACCATGAAATATTGTTAACCACCCTGTACCGCAAACTTCAGTTTGCCCCGGGCTGTGATCTTCAGTGTGTGCACGCAAAGGTTGTCAGCCGCATACGCTCAAGCCGCCATCCCCGGCGGCGTGTTACGAGGGAATCCTGCGCCGGGGACGGCGCAGGGAGCAACCTGCCTGACATGTTTTGCGTGCACAATCTTCAGTTTGCCCGGCTCCACAATCTGAAGATTGTGGTACGTTCGATCCTGCAAAGCGGCATGGGCGTCTTGCAGGAGGAATACGACATGGTGTATTTCGAAGGCGACGACCCTTCGACAGGCTCAGGGCAGGGCCTCTTTGCCGCCAACCGTCCGCGCGGACTGCCCATCGGCAACCTTACCAGCCAGTTCTGGGCGAATTGCTATCTCGACCCATTCGACCACTTCGTCAAACGCAACCTGCAATGCAAGGGCTACGTCCGCTATGTGGATGATTTCCTTCTGTTCTCGAATGACAAAGCCGAATTAAACGAATGGCGGCTGAAAATCATCGCCGAACTTGCCAAATTGCGCCTGACCCTGCACGAAACCAAATGCCAGCCGCGCCCCGTCGCAGAGGGAATCCCTTTTCTGGGTTTTGTCGTTTTTCCAGAACATCGCCTGCTCAAAAGGCGCAAGGGGATCGCGTTCCAACGAAAATATCGGAAATTGCGAAAGGACCATCTGCGCGGCGAAATTTCCCTTGAAAGGATCAACGCATCCATACAAGGCTGGGTCAACCACGTCCGTTACGCAAACACCTGGCGCCTGCGCCTGTCCATCCTCGCCCACTGATCACTTTCCTCTTTCCACGCTCCAATCCCCAAT
>WBZR01000153.1_pt1 | contig 119661 bp, 105 predicted proteins | sample 5204231 | NCBI WGS metagenome assembly WBZR01 (sample SAMN12412403, study PRJNA552823) | activated sludge metagenome | isolation source: activated sludge from anammox sidestream of wastewater treatment plant... | place: USA: Virginia | collected 2017-08
CCGGTGTGTCGAACATCGGAGCGTAGTAGCGGCCATTGCCCCACGTCGTGTTGTAGACTTCCGTCGCCGTCGCCGTCGAGGAGAGTTTCTGCACGATGTCGTAGATGACCGTGGACAAATTGGAAGCGGCATCGAAGCGGAAGCCCTGCACGCTGCCCACGCGGGCAATGTAACGCTCGCCTTCGCGCGCAATCACGCGATGCGGGCGGTCATCACCAACGTAGAGGTAAGGCGTCGGCAACTGGTTGTTCGGGGACGGCTGCACCAGCTTGTCACGCTGGGTTACGTCGTCCGGGTTGGTGAACTGCGGCACGGTGTGCCACTGTAGCGCGCCCAGGCGCGGAATGCCGCCCACGATCGCCGGCGTGTTGACGGTGGCCGGCACCGAGCCGACATTGGCTCCGATGGTTCCCGCCACGGTCCGGGTGTAGATGATGGAGCGGTGATAGAGCAGCGTCTGCGGCGGATTTGCCGCATTCGTCGCCGTATAACCCTGATCCACCGCGCCCCACAGCGCCGAGTACCCGCCATCCAGGTTCCCGTTGCCGCTGTAGCTTGCCAGCGCGCGTCCGCGCACATGCTCGGGTTCGTAGTTGAGCCCCAGCATCTGCTGTGCGACTCCGCCCACGTCCCGTACAACGGTTGTGTCAAATGTATAAGGTGTCGACAGAGAGTAGTTGGACACACCATTCGACACCGCGTACACAAACAGGTCGTAGAAATCGCCCTGGATCTGCGGGCTCAACTGCGAGGCTCCCGGGCACAGCGGAGAAGCGCAACCCGGCGTGCTCGTCGTGCCGGTGTAGATCGCCGCCTTCTTGTACACGCGCGTCCGGGTTCCTTCCCAAGCCGGCAGCAGGCCGTTCTGTCCCGACGTGTAGCCACGCGAGGCGAGCGGAATGTTGTCGTTGTACACGCTGGAGCTCACGACAATGTTGTCATTGTCCAAGCCCAGGCGAGCGCTCGAGGGGAAGTAGCACACGCGAGTGGTGTCGCCCACCGCGGTGTTATTGCAATCGATTGTCCGCGCGCCGGTGAACGCTCCGCCGTTACGCCTATCGGAAATCGAGTTGATGTTGCCAAACGGGCAGCCCGGTTCGCAACTGTTGTCCGGGATTCCGTAGTAGGCTACCCAGTTCCCGTTGATGCCGCCGCTGTTGGGGTTCGCCTGGCTCGATCCGGGAGGCTGCGGCGTCGTGAAGAACGTCGTGTTCCCGATCAGGCCGTTCACCGCGGGCGTCGTGTTCGGCGTGCAACCCGTGCCGACGAACCCGCCCGTCGAAGTCACCGTGCCCTGGCAACCGGTCGCCCACTTCGAGGCGATCAGCACCCAGCTCGCCTTGCGGCGCAGGGGTGCGGTGGTCTGCGTCGGCACGCCCGAGCATCCGCTGCAGCTCACCAGCCCGGTGTCCACCACCGTGAACAGAACCACGAAGCGGCCCTGCATCTGGTCGTAGCGCACGCTGGCGTTGCCGATTTCGCAGCTCGCATTCGAGCGCGGCGTGGTGGGGCAGAGCTCATTCAGAGCCGCTTCACCCAGCCACACATCCAAAAACTGCCGCGACGAGGGCGAAAACAGATACGCGCCCGCTACGTCATAGTTCACCGAAGCCGTTCCGCCGCTGTTGTTGTAAGCCGGCGCGTTCGGGTTCGGGTAGCGCGCGATGGTACGGTTCACCACCGTCAAAATGTCATCAGGTCCCACCGCGATGTCAGGGTTCGGGGGCGAATACACAGTCGGCTCGACGGTGAAGTAATCGGTTGAAGCGATTCCTTCCCATTCACGGCCCGACTGCGAATCGCAATCCGCACTGGCAACCGCCGGCCCACCCACTGTTCCGCACAGCGGATTGATGAGGCCAGGACGGCGCGAAGTCGATCGCGGCGAATATTCAAACGGCCCTTCCGGTCCCGTTCCCACTAACTTGGGTCCGGACTGTGCCCTCACTACCGTTGGGGTAGTGAACGTCAGGCACAGCGTGGCCGCTAGGGGCAACACACTTGACCACCAAAGACGTCCTTTCATTTTCCTCCTCCAAAAACTACTGGACTGGACTTTACAAACTACACTGCCATCAGGGCACACAATGGTCCCCGATCGTAACGCCTTGTTATATCCCATTTCAAAATCAAATGTCAATACTTATGTTTTACCAAGCGGATAGGGGGAGTAGCGAATAACCCACACTCCCATCGGGACCGATTTTCGCGGTCCTCCAGGAATCACATCGGCTGGAAAAAAGAGAACCTGGATAGGGAACAGTGTAACTCAGTTTGAGGTAGTGAGGAAGTGGTTTTTCGCGGGTGAAGTTAGCGGGTTGTTCGTGAAGATAAGGAGAAGACAGCGGAACAATCAGGGGGGACGGGTGATAACGGGGCGGATGGGTATCCTGTATGATAAGGGAACGGTCCGCGTCTCGGATTTGATTCCCTGGAGGAGGCATCTTTGCCTGAAATTTCGAGTATGCGAAGACGGCGGCTTGCGGTGCGCGGGCTGGTGTTGATTACCGTGATGCCAGGGCTGCTGGCACAAGGACCGGCGCCGGGGCCGGTGGTGAGCGCAGGATACTCGGCTCCGCAACCGGTGAGAGTTTCTCCAGGGCAGGTAATCACCCTATTTGTCCATGCGAATGGTGCGCAGCCGACGGAGGCTGCGGCCGCTAAGGATCTTCCCTTGCCCGTGACGCTCAACGGCTATGCGGTGACGATGCGGCAGACGTTCCAGACGGGTGTGGCGGCGGTTCCGCTGTTTGCGGTTTACCCTGTGGAAAACTGCTACGGGTTGGAACCCTCGGTGTGCAGCGAACTGGTGGCGATTACGCTGCAGGTCCCGTGGGAACTGGTAGCGAATGTGGACAGCGCGCGGCGGCCGGAGAATTTTGCGGTGCTCACGGTGGCGTATCGGGGAGTGGATGGGGAGGCGTTTCCGCTGGAGGCGGTGACGGACAGTATCCACATCGTGAATAGCTGCGATGCGACGATGCCGCCGGGTGTGCAGCGGCCGGAGGATTTGACGGGGCCGTGCAAGGCGGTGGTGACGCATGCCGACGGGCGGCTGGTGACGGCGGGGAATCCGGCGAAATCCGGCGAGGCGCTGACGATGTACGCGGTGGGGCTGGGGCGGACGGAGGGGAACGTGAAGACGGGGGATGCGGCGGGGACGGCGGTGGCGTTGCCGGATGTGAAGCTGGGCTTTGAATATGGAGTGAACCGGCCTGGAGGCGAGCCGGCGGCGGGCGGGGCGGCGGCGATTTTCGCGGGGCTGGTGGCCGGGCAGGTGGGGTTGTATCAGGTGAGCTTTACCGTGCCGGCGGCGAGCGGGAGCATTACCGCGTGCACGGCGTCGACGATCCGGTCGAACCTGACGGTGAGTATCGGGCGGCAGAGTTCGTTCGATGGCGCGGGGATCTGCGTAGGGAATTAAAGCCGGAGGCCATCGCCGCGGGTGGCGTAGTTGGCTTCGAACCAGCGGATGGTGCGTTGGAGGCCATCGCGCAGGGAGGTGGGGCAGCTCAGGCCGAGCTGTTTCATGCGCGTGACATCGAAGATTTTTTCCAGTTGGCCGTCGGGCCTGGTGGGGTCCCATGCGATTTCGCCGGGGAAGCCGGTGAGTTCGCGAATGGTTTCGGTGAGTTCGCGGATGGAGGTGGTGGAGCCGGAGCTGAGGTTGACGGGCTCGCTCGAATCGTATTCATCGAGGAAGAAGGGGAAGAGGGCGGCGACGTCGCCGGCATAGACAAAATCGCGGGTGGCGCGGCCGGTACCCCAGGCGGTGACGGAGGGGGCTCGGGCGAGTTTGGCTTCATAGTAGCGGCGGATGAGGGCGGGGACGACGTGAGATTCCTTTTCGCGGAAGTTGTCGTATTCGCCGTACATGTTGCCGGGGATGACGACGACGCTCGAGAGGCCGCGCTGGAGGCGGTAGGCTTCCGAAGCGACCAGGCCCATTTTCTTGGCCGTGGAGTAGGCGGCGCTTTCCTTCTGGGGGTAGCCATCCCACATCTGGGCTTCGCCGATGGGGGAGGCGGCTTTGGCGGGGTAGCTGCAACCTCCCATGGGGTAGAGGAGTTTGGCGAGGCGGCGCTCGGCGGCGGCTTCGAACATGAGGGCGGTGAGGAGGATGTTGCGGTAGAAGAATGTGGCCGGGTATTCGCGATTGGCTCCGATGCCGCCGACGTAAGCGGCGAGGTGGATGAGGGCGTCGGGTTTGTGGTCGTCAAAGAGGCGGCGGACCTGGGCAGGGTCCATGAGGTCGTAGTCCCGGCTGGTGACGGGGGCGATATGGTCCGGTCCGTAGCGGGATTGGAGGATGGGGACGAGATGGCGGCCGAGGAATCCGCCGGCGCCGGTAACGACGATTTTCTGGAATTTCATTGAGGGCGAAAGATTATTATCTCCCGTCAGAGATGGATAGAGGGTGGGGATGGAGGTGAACTTGCGGATTACTTGCGGCGGCTTCTGGCGTAGAGGAAGAGGCCGGAGAGAACGATGCCGAGTTCGGGGTAGAAGCTTGGCTCGGGAACAGCGACTACGGTAACGGGAACAACGGCCGGGAGCACGGCAGCGGTAACCGATAGGATAGCGGCCATCATTCCGAAAATGCGCATGATCCCTCCGAGGTAAAAGCCGAGTATAGCCGGGAACGCTTCCATTTGGAACAGGCGGAATCCGGAGGGTGGCAAAATGAACCTGTTAGAAGTACCAGTACCCCTCTCAGGATAAAGGCTGCGGCATAACCTGAAGCAGCGGGCTGATCTGGGGATGATTCTTGTCGTGGTCGAGGCTGAGTCCGGCGGGTTCATCGTTTTCCTTGGGGTCACGGGTGAGGTTGCGGGAGGTGAAGGGACCGAAGACGGCACCCTCGGCGAGGAACTGCGCGACGTTGATTTTCTTTGGCTGGCCCATGAAGGGGTTGCCGCCCTCGGCGTAAAGAGGGGTGGGTGTGGCAGTCATTGCAGCCGCCCACTCCGTTCATCAGGTAGCTGCCCAATCCGACCAGGACGGGGTCCTTGCCATTGAGGTCGAGGGGGGCGGGGGACATGGCGTATCCGAAGATGACGCGCAGGTCTTCCTGGCGCTTGTTGCGGGCTTCGCGGTCCTTGGCGTGGTCCGTGGCGGCTGGCTGTCTGAGCGGGGGATTGAGCAAGGGCGAAGGCGGTAAGAATGGTTGCGTGAGCTGATGTGTTGGTATGTATACCAACACATCACAACAACTTTGTGCCGTATGGCCCAACTCGGCCTGTAGAGCAAATGCGCAAATGCGCAACAGCAACGCGCCTTCGTCATAAAATTTCGTACTTGAAGTGCTTAGCTTGTGGCAGAATGAAGCCTCGCGGACGCCCCCCTACGATTCTCGCAGCCTCATCAGCCGTTCTGCGCTTCTTCGAGCAATCGGCGCAACGTATTTACTTCCGGCAAGAGCTCTTGAAAATTCTCTCGGAGAGAAGAATCTCCTGGCAGTTGGCTACAAGCACCTCGCTGGACCAATTCATCGGACTGCTGATGACCAAGGGGAAGCTGCGGGAAGTGCTCATCACACCGGATGACGAGCATCCGCAGGCGCGCAGGTATACTCGCTATCTTTGGGGGAAGGTGTCTCCGTTCCGGGTAGCGCTGTCGATGCACAAGGGGTCGTACCTGTCGCATGGAACGGCTGTCTTCCTACATGGGTTGAACGACCAAATTTCCCGGCTCATCTACGTGAACCAGGAGCAGAGTCCGAAACCGCGTCCGGATGCGGCGACGCTCTCGCAGGAGTCACTGGACAAAGCCTTCGCCAGGAAACAGAGGCAATCGACGCTTCTTTACCGTTATGAAGACGGAGAGTTCGTGATTCTTAGCTTAGCGGCAAGCACACCGGGCATCTCGAAGTCGGCGTCTTGCAGGTGGATGGCGAGGACATTGCGGTGACAAAGGTAGAGCGCACTTTGATCGATATTGCGGTGCGGCCGGCATACGCAGGTGGGGTGTATCAGGTTCTCGAGGCATACCGGGGGGCTCGCGACCGGGTCTCGGTAGCGACGCTGCTTGCTACCTTGAAGAAGCTGGATTACATCTACCCTTACCATCAGGCAATCGGCTTTTACATGCAGCGCGCCGGTTATTCTTCGAAGCAGTATGAGCGGTTGAAGAGCCTGGGCATGCAGTATGACTTCTATCTGGCGCATGACCTGCGCGAGCGCGAGTACAGCTCCGAATGGCGGCTATTCCACCCAAAGGGTTTCAAGACATTCGAGCAGCATGTCATCGGAGAAGAGAGCGGTAATCGTCACGCGCCGGATCTCTGCCAAATCCATGGGTGATTACAAGTAGGCTTTCAGTTTGTCGAACTGGGCGTCCCAGGTGAGTTCGGCGTCGACGGCGCGGGCGCAGTTTTCGACCATTTCGAGCCAGGGTTCGGAGCCGTAGAGGGCCATGGCTTTGTGGAGGGTGGAGAGGAAGACGTCGAAGCTCCAATCGGGCATGAGGAGGCCGCAGGCGTAGCGCTCGAGGATGAGTTTGCATTGGGGGTGGGGGGCGGCGATGGGGGGGACGCCGCCGGCGATGGATTCGAAGAACTTGTTGGGGGCGGCGTAGAGCTGATTTTCGCTGTTGGGGTTCCAGGCGACGATGCTGTAGGCGTAGGCGGGGCGGAGGGCGGCGAGTTCGGAAGCGGTGATGTAGCCGCGGTAGCGAAGGGATCCGGTGATGGAAGTAAAGCTCTGCTTGCCGGATGGGCTTCCCTTGATGGGGCCGAACAGGTCGATGGGGAGGGTGCGGATTTTGTCCGAGAGGTAGTAATCGGCGAAGGTCTGGTCACGGCTGATGGAGCCGGAGTAGAGGATTCTGCCATTGCGCTGGGGGAGGGGCAGAGCGGGGCGCGTGTCTTTGCGGCGGTTGTTGACGTTGTAGAGGACGATTTTCGGAACGCCAGGGAAGCCGCAGCGTCCGGTTTCGAGGGCGGCGCGGTTTTCCTCGGGGAAGAGGATGACATCGAGCAGGGGTGCGGCGCGGCGGTTCATCTCGACGTCGAATTCGCCGTAGAAGGGGATGGATTCGATGGAGTAGTAGATGACTTTGCGCGGGCGGCGATGGAGGCGGTAGAGGATGGGGAGGCAGTAGGTGCAGGAGATGACGAGGACGTCGGGGTGGAGTGAATTGACGAGTTTCGCGGCGCGCCAGACGTATTCGGCGCGGCCGACTGGGGAGTGGGGATGATCGGCGGTGGCGATGCGGTGGATTTCGAAGCCGGGAAACATGCCGTGGCGGGGGGGGAGTTCGGGCTGGGCAGGCTCGATGATGATTTTGCCTTCGGCGGTGTAGAACTGGCCGAGCGAGGAGGCGAGCAGCGGGATTTGGGGGCTGCCGTAGCCGAGGGTGACGTCGGAGACGGTGACGATGCGCATCAGTTCCCTGCCCTGCCGTCGAGTTCGGCGATGAGAGAGCGGGCATTGTGGTAGGTGTGCCAGGTTTTGGAGAAGGCGCGGGCGGTGCGCGAGTAGTGCTCGTGGTGATCGATGAGTTCGCGGAGCATGGGAGCAATCCCGGCGGGGCTCTGGTAAGCGAGGCCGACAGCGCTGAGAGGAGGATTCGGGGGCGCGGCCAGGAAGTCGATTTCGATGTTGCGCAGGGTGATGGAGGAAGCCGGAGAGGCGCTGCCGACGGCGATCCAGAGTTTCGCCGCGCGGGGATGAAGAGGGAGGACTTCGATGGTTTCCGCTTCCCTGCCCGCTTCGAGGAGGCGCGGGAAGGCGGCGGCGAGCGAATTGCCGTTTGCGTCCAACTGCTCGACATAGAGCATGGCTTCGGTGGTTGTGGGGTGGAACTGGAGGGCGATGAGGAGGTGGGTCGCTTCGGGGACAACGCGGAGACGCGTGTAGGCCTTTCCCTGATAGGAAGCGGTCAGTTCACCGGCGGTGACGGCGCTCTCGCGGGGGCTGCCATGAAGTTTCCAGCGCATGTCTGGCAGGCAGCAGCGGTGGACGAGCTTCCATTCGCAGCGAAGGGTTTTGCGGTAGTCGAGGACGGCATGGGCGAACTGGCGGGAGAGCCAGGTGGCGGCGGGAACGAGCACGGGGATGCCGGCGGTGAGGGATTCGACGAGGATGCCGCTCGAGCGGGAGTAGTAGTTGGAGGAGTCGTAGAGGAGGAGGTTGATGTCGCCGGAGAGGAGCAGGGCTTTGTACTGCTCGCTGGTCATGGGCTGTTTGAGGAGTTCGATGGAGGAGGGGGCGCGGCGGGCGAGTTGATCGAGCTGCTCGCGGGCAATGACGGCTTCGGGTTCGCCCTGGGGGATGTTGAAGTTGGACTGAAGGCGGAAGGCGACGCGTCCGGTGGCGATGTAGTCTTTCCAGAGATCCTCGATGAGGTGAGGGATGAGGTGATAGCCCTTCTCACGGCGGGCATCGCCGACGTAGATGATGCGCAGAGGGGTGGTGGAGGACTGTTCGGGACGCGGGGTGTGGGTATGCGGGATGGGGACGGTGCGGAAAGGGAAAGCGCCGAGGCGGTTGTACTGGGCGGTGAGTTCGTCCGTATCGGTGTAGAAGCGCACATCGTGGCCTTTGAGTTTGGAGGCGCTGGCGAGCATGGAGTTGCGCAGGCCCTGGACGCGCCATTCCTCGGCGGGCCAGGCGGCTTCCCTGCCCGGGTAGATATCGCGGCGGAAGAGCAGATGCCAGCTTGGGCCGGGTTTGCGGGAGCGGAGATAGTCGCCGAGCCCCATGAGTTCGATGCTGGATAGGGTGGGGACGAAGATAATGTCGCCTTCGGCGGGCTGGATATCACGGAGCAGGCGGGCGGTGTCTTTGCGGAACGCCACGAGGCAGCGGTACTGCTGCCACCAACTGAGAAACGCGAGGCGGCGAACAAAGACCTGGCGGAGAAAGTTCCAGGCGTCAGCGGCATCGGCGAGGAGGCTGCGGAGGTAGGTTTGGGGAAAGCCTCCGGCGCGGAGCAGTCGCACGGCGGAGCGGCCGAGGAAGACGAGCAGCATTACGGGCAGGAGGAGGAGCAGAAAAAGAAAGCGGACAAGTTTAAGGAGGATAACGGCTGGAATGAGGGTGGCAAGGGAGGCGAGGTGGGTACGGTCGATGGGCTGCTTGAGGAGGAAGTCGCTGAAGCGGTCGCGGACGGCCCAGAGGAGTCCGAACAGGGAGTAGTGATAGAAGAGGCGCCAGCGGAAGCGCATCCAACCGAGCTGGCCGAGGATCCAGTTGAGGAGGCCGAACTGGGCGGTTTCCTGGGCGGCCCAGAAGCCGTAGCGGTAGATGGGGAAGGTACGCCAGGGGGAGTGATGGCTCGATTTGGCGAAGCGGACATGGGTGGCGAGGAAGGGCTCGAAGCCGGCGCGCTGGGCGGCCTCGAGCACGTGGACGGCGTATTCGTAATGGTGGCCGGCGATGCTCGCGATGGACTGGTCGATGAGGATGAATTTCCTGGCCACGGGAGGCCCCCCTAGGCGTTGGCGTACATTTTCTTTTTGAGGATTTTGTAGACCTTGATGAGTTCGCTGATGCCCATGTCGAGGGTGATGCCGGGGAGGTAGCCGGTGCGCTCGATTTTTTCGTTGGAGACGATGTAGTTGCGCTTGTCGGGGTCGTAGCCGATGGGGGCTTCGTGGTAGTAGAAGTTGGGGACTTGGGTTTTGATGGCTTCGCAGAGTTCGAGTTTGGAGAGGTTGGCGTCGCTGAGTCCCACGTTATAGACGTTGTTCTTCATGGCGTCGAAGTTGCGGATGACGTGGAGGAACGCTTTGACGACATCGCGGATGTGGATGTAGTTGCGCTTGAAGTGGCCTTCGAAGACAACGATGAAACGGTCAGTGAGGGCGCGATAGACGAAGTCGTTGACGAGGAGGTCGAGGCGCATGCGGGCGGAGGCTCCGAAGACAGTGGCGAGGCGGAGGGAGACGCTGTTGCCGGAGTCGAGGATGGCCTTTTCGGCTTCGACCTTGGTGGACCCGTAGAGGGAGATGGGACGCAGGGGGGACTCTTCGGTGCAATAGGCTCCGGTTTCACCGATGCCGTAGCCGCTGTTGCTGCAAGGGGAGATGATGCGCTGCTCGGGGGAGCGGAGGGAAAGCAGGAGGCGGATGGAATCGAGGTTCAGGCTGCGGGCGGCGATGGGGTCATTGTCGCAGGCGGGGGCTCCGACGATGGCGGCAAGAGGGATGATGTAATCCGCGCGTTCGATCGCCTTGCGGACGGTGGATTCCTGGCGGGCGTCGCCGTAGATGATGTCGAAGTGATCATTGAGGCAGCAATTGAGGAGGCTCTGCTGACTGTAGAGGAAATTATCGAGGACGGTGACCGCGAAACCGTTTTCGAGGAGGGTGGGGACAAGTACTGAGCCGATGTAGCCGGCTCCCCCAATGACGGTGATGTTCTTCACGTTGGTTTGTCGTCTCTTCTTCTAATGAATTCGCTCGCACAACGGAGCCTCGCCGGCCAGTGAGTCCGCGAGTTCCTTCCAAGCCCGGAGGGCCGACGGGCCCTGTGCGAGCTTTGGAAGGCTGGATGCTCTGTCGCGAGGCTGCGGCGCAGAGAATTATTCATTATAGCCAAGGTGATGAAGGATGACGGTAACGGCGTCAGTGAGAGTTTCGCAAACGTGAATCGAGGTGGCGGGAGAGGGGGGGAGAGAGCGGACTTCGTTTTCCATGGATTTGCCATAGCCGGTGCGGACGAGGATGGCTCCGGCGAGGGAGGCATTGAGGGCAGCCTGGATATCGATGGTTTTGTCGCCGATGAGCCAGGAGCGGGAGAGATCGAGGTTGAGTTTGGAAGCGGCATCCAGAATCATGCCGGGATTGGGTTTGCGGAAGGGGTGGTCGGAGGCGAGGAGTCCGGCGCCGTAGGGGTGATGCGCGCAGGCCCAGAGGCCGTCGAAACAGGCTCCGTGGTTTTGGAACTCGAGTTCGATGTGGGTTTGGACGAGGTGGAAGTCTTGCCAGGTGTAGTAGCCGCGGGCGATGCCGGCCTGATTGGTGATGATGATGGCGGGGATATGACGCCGGTTGAGGAGGCGGATCGCATGGGGGGCATCGGGGATAAGGACGGTGTCCTGAATTGTGTGGAGGTAGCCGGTTTCTTCGACGAGGACTCCATCGCGGTCAAGGAAGACAGCAGGGGTGGGAGTGGGGTAGGGCGTGTTGTGGCGATGGAAGGTACCGGAGGGTTGCAAGAATTCATGGTAGCGGTTTTTTGGGAAAAGGGAGCCGTAGGGATCGGTGGGTTGAGTACAGGTTTTTAATCTATACAGGAACAAACTACAGGAGGGAGGCGGTAAGCAGCGGAGAAGATTAGGGTTAGGTGGGAGAGGCGCACCCAGATATACGTGGAGGCGCACTCAGATATACGTGGGGCGGTGCGTAAGATGTTGATAAATAAGGGATTGTGAAAGCACTGAGAATGACGTGGAAAAGTTGGATTCCCACAGGGTTTCGCACAGGGTTTTCCACAAGGGATGTGGAAAAGTGAGGCGCACCGAGATATACGTTGGGGGGAGGAGAGGGAGGATGGAGGCGCACCGAGATATACGTTGGCGGGGTGGGGCGCACCGAGATATACGTTGGGGGTTCGGGAGGCGCACCGAGATATACGTTGGTCAGGGTTGGGCGGGATGGATGGCTTTGCCGGGTTGGATGATGAGGTATTGGCCGTCGGGGGAGATTTCGGCGGGGCATTCGGGCCAGAAGCGTTTGGTGATGGCGAGCCATTCGCGGATCTTTTGTTTGAAGCGGCGCTCGCGTTTGTAGTCGGTCATGCCCATCTGTTGTTCGAGGCTGCCGGGGCCGCAGAGGTTGATGTATTCAACGCCCGGGGATTTGAAGCAGCGCCAGGAGAGCCACATGTAGAAATCGAGGTTGCCGGGGGCGTCGGAGAGGCCTTTGACGACTTCGGCGTCGACGGGGATGGGGTGATTCTGGATCTCCTGCCAGAAGGATTCGCTCAATTCGATGACGTTTTCGAATTCCTCGGAGGGGAGGGCGGTCTGGTCTTCATGGCGGTTGAACCAGAGTTGCATGCGGTCGAAGTAATGGAAGCGGGCCCAGTCGAAGACGAGGTCTTTGCGGACGTGGCTTTCGGTGCCGAAGAAGATGGTGGAGGCGAAAATGCGCTGGAAGCCTTCGATGAGGCGGCGGTAGTTGGCTCCGGATTTCTGGAGGCCGAAGGTTTCGAGCATTTCGCTGGCGGTGCGGAAGCGGACGGTGCGGCTGTTCTGGCGGAGGGCGAGGGTGGCGACCCAGATGGGGATGATCCGGTCCTGGCCGAAGGGGAGGCCGAAACGGGGGTGGCCGGCGAGGCTCAAGAAGAACTTGCCGTTCTGGCGGGTGTATTCGAGGGTGGTTTTGGGGATGCGGCGGATGGGGAGGCAGCAGAGGACGAAGGGGCGGGAATTGAAGACGAGGTCCTGCTTCCCTTCCTCGCGTTTGGCGTTGACGACTTCGACGGCGGCGAGTTTTTTGGCTTTGCGTTTGGAGACGGTGAGTTCGACGGCCTCGGCGGGCGGCGGATGAGGGGGCGGAGCGGCTGGGTTTTTGGGATCGGGGGTTAGTGGCAAGGGGGGCTCACTTTCTCTGGAAAGAGGTATAGGCGAAACAGGTACACCTGAAGAAGGGAGTGAATCTCAATCCGGTGCTCCTGTTGGAAGTACAGCGGAAACGGGTGTACCTGTATCGGGGTGAACGAACTGCACCCCGCGGGTTTTAACAATGTGGGTGAGGCCGGCCGCCTGGCGGCGCAGGAGCGTGGCCTCGGGGCTGTAGATGCGGTAGGTGCGCCCCTGGGAGTGGCTATAGGAGGCGACTTCTTCGACGGCGAGTTTGGCGGCGAGGGCCAGGATGTTGGCTTTGCAGTTATTGACGGTGAGGCGGGCGAGTTCGGACATGGTACGGTAGCCGATGGTAATGAGGCGGGTCTTGGGATCGGAGGGTTGGGCGTGATTCCAGAGGGCGTCGTAGAGGGCTTGTTCGCCGTAGGAGTGGCCGTCGGAGAGGAGGAGGGCGCGGCGGATACGGGGTTTGGGGGAGAGGCCGAGGGGAGGGGCGAAGGGGGCGGGGGCCGGTGTAGGGACACCCGAATCAGGTACACCTGTGGAGACGACACCCGGAGGTAGTGCACCTGTTTCGGGTATCACTGATTCAGGTATTGCGGAATGAGGTGGAGCCGTGGAAGGTGTAGTTGGGAGAGGTGTAGTTGCAGAGGGGGGAGCTTCGGGGGTAGTCGAGGTGGAGGAGGCTGGTTCAGGTACAGCCGGATCAGGTATACCTGATTGTGTGGAAATGGGACGAAAGTCGAGTTGGGGGAGTTTGCCCGGTTCGACCTGGAGGAAGGAGACCATTCCCTGGAGGGCGGGCGAATCGACCACCTCATCGTAGGAGATGGGGGTGGTATCAAGCTTGCGCCGCGATCGGGACATGGGGGCTGGCCTCGAGCCGGGAGAGGAGAGTTTCAAAGGCGGTGCGGTAATCCTCCATCGCCTTACAGGTGTCGTCGTAATCCTGGAGGAAGACGCGTTGTTTGGTTGCTTTGGTGACGGTGGTGTCGGTGCGGATAGCGGGGAGGAGGGGAATGGAGGCGCGTTCAGCGAAGGACTTGAGGGAGTTGGTGATGACCTCGGTCATCTGGAGGCGGAGGTTGACCTGGGTGGGGAGGAGGCCGGCGACGCGGACGTCGGTTCGGAGGAGTTCGTTGAGGATGCGGGTGAGTTCGTGGGTGGCGACGGCGCCGTGGAGGCTGAGGGGGTCCATGTCGACGGGGACAAGGGCCTTGCCGCAATAGACCATGGCGCAAGTCTGGAGGAGGGTGACGGAGGGGGCGACATCAAAGAGGATGACGTCGTAGCCGGCCTCGACGGGAGTAAAGAGGTGAACGAAGGCCTGCTCGCGGCCGACGGCTCCCATGAGCATGGCTTCGGCCTGGACGGTGTCGCGGCTGGAACAGACGACATCGATGGAGGGGTGGGCGGAGACGATGCAATCTTTGAGGGCGTAGCGAAGGCCAATAAAATGAGAGAGATAGCTGGATGGTTTGAGTCCCAGGGTAACGGAGACGGAGCCCTGGGGGTCAGTATCGACGACGAGGACGCGTTTGCCTTTGCCGGCGAGATGACGGGCGAGGGCGAGGGTGGTGGTGGTTTTGCCGACGCCGCCGCGTTGATTGGAAATGACCAACTTGATCATCCGAGTTTCTCCTCCGCGACGAACTGGCGGATACGTTCGACGTCCTGCGCGGTCCAGAGGCGGTATTTGGTGACGGGGTGGCGCTTGGGTTCGGCGATTTTGCCTTGGCGGAGCCAATTGTAGAGGGTCTGGGTGGAGACGCCGAAGATTTTGGCGACCTGGTGGGAGAGTAGGTAAGAAGTTTTGGTTGGCGCCACGAAGGAATAGTGTAACGGGGTAGGGGGCGCTGGTCAACCCCAAACCCACTAAACATTATAAACCCTATAAGACAACACCCCCACTCCTATGCAGGTATACCCGATATGAGTACACCTATTAGAGGGGGCGCACCGAGATTTACGTCGGGTACACCCATAACGGGATGTCCCGAATAGGGTATACCCGAAATCGGTGTACTCGCTCGAGGGTTACTCTGAGGCGACTTCCACGGCTTCGGCGAACCGGTGGTAGTCGTTGGTCATAGCCTGGCCGAGGCTGAGGAGGAGGGTGAGCAGTTCGGCGGCGGTGGTGAAGCGGATTTCCAGGCGGCCGGGGGCGAGGCGGATGGCTGGGGGAAGGGAAGCGAGGAGTTCCACGGGCTGGGCGGCGGCTTCGATGCGGACCTGGCGGGCTTTGAGGTCGCGGCGCAGGCGGTTGAGCTGGTCACTGAGGCGATCGCGGCGGCGGATTTCGAACTGGGAGTCCTCGCCATCGCGGAGGGATTGGAGTTTAGCGATCAGTTCGATGCGGGGGATGAGGAGGGAGGCTCCGGCGGAGGAGGGGGCGAGGCGGTTGAGGATACGGAGAGCCTGGCGGGGGCTGACATGGAGGAGGGACTGAAGGGTGCGGCGGTCGATGAAGGGGGAGGGGAGGAGACCGAGTTCGGCGAGGGCGGAGTCAATGTGGTGAATCCATTCGGGTTTACGGGGCATGGGAGGGTCTCGGGCGCATTATACACGTATTGACGCGATTGCGCCAGAAGGAATTTTTCTGACACGTGATAATAGAAAGTTATCCGGGTTCTAGGGCTTCTACGGCAGTTGAAAACTATTGTCATATATGACAACATGAGAGCTGTATGGGTCGTACTACATAGCCGATGGGCGAGATCCGGAAGACGCGCCCTGTTTCATGGATTAAGGCGGCGCTGAACGAGTTCAGAAGCTTTCCCGACGGTGCCCAATCCGTCTACCTCGCTGCACTGACCATCGCGGCGGAAGGCGGCAAGGCGGATATCGCGAAGCCGTTGCAGGGCCTGGGTTCCGGCGTATTTGAAATCGCGCTGGCGTTCAAGGGTGATGCGTTCCGGGTCGTGTACGCGGTACAGTTGGCGGATGAAATTTGGGTGGTCCACGCCTTTAAGAAAAAATCAACGAAAGGCATCAAGACACCAAAAAAGGAAATCGATCTGATCAAGAACCGACTGAAGAGCCTGAAGGAGATGCTCAAATGAAACGGGAAGAAAAGCTGGAAATCGTGCGTGGCAGCGGCAATGTATTCGGGGATCTCGACCGGAGTAACGCTGATGCTAAGCAGTTCAAGGCGATTCTCGCCGCCGAGATCATCAAAGCGCTTGACCGGGAACGCCTGACGGTGCGCGCCGCGCACGCCCGTACCCGCATCGCCGCGGCCGATTTCTCTCGCATTCGCAATGCAGATCTCGGACGCTTCACGGCTGACAGGCTGATCACGGTTCTCAACCGTCTCGGGTCGCGTGTCGAGGTGAAAGTCCGGGTGCGTCCTGCCAAAAGCGCTGCGTAAATCCAGGGCCCGCCACCGGCGATGCAGGCCAGCCGAGCCGCTGTTAGGTCATATCGCAGCTTCCCTTGTCCTACCCCGAGGAGGCCATCGGCCCTGCGAAGCAATCCGGAGGCATGGGGCGAGGAGCGGCAGGAGCGGGATCTCTGGGATCAGACCGCCGGGGACGGGTTGGAGGAGGCATGAGTGCGCCCCGGCCTTTGCGCGGTGATGGGATTATGAACCATTGCTGGTGCGGGCGCACGCGGAAAAACTCATGCAGGGGGAGGAACGATCATGATTTTGAAAGCGGATGAGAAAGGGCAGCTTACGCTGCCGGCGGAGCTGGCGCAGGTGGCGGCGAATGCCGAGGTGGAGGTGGAGCGGGAAGGGGATACGATCGTGCTGCGTCCGGCGGGGAGCGGGGGCGAGTTGCCGGAAGAGAAGCGGTGGGTGCACGGGGTGTACAAGGGACGGCGGGTATTGAAGCGGCTGGGGCCGCATGGGGAGCCGCCGTTGTATGAGACGGCGACCGCGAGTGAAGGCGCGGATCTGTGGCGCGATTGGGTTCGGGAAAGCCGCACGGAGGGCCCGTCGATTCCACTAGAGGCTCTACGACGGGAAGAGATCTACGACTAAGATGGCGGACTACCTTCTCGATACGAATACATTGGTGTTGGCGGCCAGTCCGGGAACTCCACAGTCGGAAGCTGCAGTAAATGCAGTGGACCGGCTGAGAAGGACGGGCAACACGGTATGGCTATGCCCGCAAGTGCTGTCGGAGTTTTGGGTGGTGGCGACGCGACCGCAGAGCGCCAACGGATTGGGATGGACAGCGGCGGAGGCGGAGTCTCGGATCAACCTGTTATTGCGGGCTCATCCCCTGCTCGAAGAATATCCTGATCTTTTCCACCGATGGCTGAAGCTTGTGTCGGAGAACCAAGTCATTGGCAAACGGGCGCATGATTACCGGCTGTTCGCGATGGCGGAGCTGTACGATGTTCCGCGGTTATTGACGTTTGATGCGGCGAGCGTGCCGGCGGGGTTGAGGGTGCGGGCGGTGAATCCGGCGGAGGTTTCGGGGTGATGGACCTGATCCCGATGGGGGCGGAGGAACTGGCGCGGCAGGCGCGGGAGTTTGCGGCGGAATCCCATGCGGCCAATACGCGGCGGGCATATGAAGCGGATTGGCGGGATTTTGGCGGCTGGTGCCGGGAGCGGGGGATGGCGTCGTGTCCGGCGGGTGAGGAGACGGTGGTTCTTTACCTGACGGATCTGGCGCGGAGGTGCAAGGTGGCGACGCTGACGCGGCGGCTGGCGGCGCTGGGGCAGGCGCACCGGGCGGCGGGGTACGAGGCTCCTGGGGAGATGGCGGGGGTGCGGCGGCTGATGCGGGGGATCCGGCGGACCAAAGGGACGGCTCCGGAGGGGAAGCGGCCGGTACTGATTGGGGATCTGAAGGCGATGGTGAAGGACTTGCCGGAGACGGCGGCGGGGTTGCGGGACCGGGCGCTGTTGCTGGTGGGGTTTGCAGGGGCGTTCCGGCGGTCGGAGCTGGTGGGGCTGGACGTGGAAGATATGGAGGAGAACGGCGAGGGGTTGGTGGTGAGGGTGCGGCGCGGCAAGACGGACCAGGAGGGGGAGGGGCGGAAGGTGGGGATTCCGCGGGGTAGGGAAGAGAAGTCGTGCCCGGTGCGGGCGGTGGCGGCGTGGATTCGGGCGGCGGGGATAGAGTCAGGGCCGCTGTTCCGGCCGGTGTCGAAGCACGGGCTGATTGCGAAGACGCGGCTTTCCGGGGAGGCGGTGGCGTTGATAGTGAAGCGGCACGCGCGGGAGTTGGGGAAAGACGAACGGCTGTTTGCCGGGCACAGTTTGCGGGCGGGGCTGGCGACGTCGGCGGCGATGGCGGGGAAGCCGGAGCGGGCGATCATGAACCAGACGGGGCACCGGTCTGTGGCTACGGTGCGGCGGTATATCCGGGATGGGGAGTTGTTCCGGGAGAATGCGGCGGAGGGATTGGGGTTGTGAGGAACGCGGCACTGGGCGGGAGAAACCGGTTCGGCGCCTCATCGGACAACTTCGCCTTCGGCTCGCCGCCGGCGAATAGGACGGGAACGGACTCGACGTCGACCGTCCCCTTGCCATCGCTGAGGCGTTCGGTCCGGGTTGCGATGACGGCGCATTCATAGTCGAGCGCCCGCCAGTTAGTTGCTTTCCGGCCTGGCGAATCGCTATATTCCGAAATAGACACCGGTGGGGACGGGCACGTTGCTGGGCGGCTTTTGGTAGGCGAACCGGCACTGTTTCGTTGCATCGAGCACTTTTTCATGCCGCGCCTGCTGTTCGCGAGGGAAGTGAAATGCGAGCGCCGATTTTCGGTGTTGGGGAGCAACGGAACAGAAAACCGGCATAAGCTCCCTCAAGCAACATCGTCGAGTGCTTCCGATGGGTCTCAGGAGAGGCCGCAGCTCTCCCCTTTTGCACCTTTGCACCGGGGAGCGATTCACCGCAGGCGTGCTGAGATGATTAGCGAGTAGACTCTCATGCACTGTCCACAATGCGGCTTAGAATACCGAGCCGGCCTGACAACTTGCGCGACCTGCAGATGTGAATTGGTAGCGGAGCCACTTCCGCAAGTCCGGCTGGAACTGGTATTTGAGTCTGAAGAGCCGGTTGTAATAGGCATGGCGAGGGCTGCGCTCGAAGATGCCGCCATCCCGTTTGTGGCAGAATACGACGAGACAGCCGCCCGGCTCACACTAGCGCCGCCTGTAATGTTTCCGTTGTGCCGGATCGCTGTCAGCGCCACAGATGCCGGACATGCCCGCGACATCCTCGGTCCGCTGGCGACACGACCCCGCTAGATGCTAAGCGCCAACCGCTAAGCGCGGATGTTTAACTATCCGGGATGGGGGGTTGTAAGGAGCGCGGCGCCAACCGGGAGAGACCGGGTCGGTGCCGGCACGGATACACTTCTACTTCGAGGCCTGATTGGAGAAGTAGTCGGAGTCGAGTTTCTCAACTGTTGTCGGGTTGAAGCACCGGGGACACTGAGTCTCGGTGATGTTCAGTGCCGCGTAGATGCGCCGCTGAGCTTCCGATGGAGGCATCTCCTGAAGCTGATTGTAAAAACCTTCATCGAACAACTCCGCTTTCGGCTCGCCGCCGGCGAATAGGACTGGAACGGACTCGACGTCGACCGTCCACTTGCCATCGCGAAGGCGTTCGTGCCGGGTTGCGATCACCGCGCATTCATAGTCGAGCGCCCGCCAATTGGTGTCTCTCCGGTCCGGCGATTGGCTATATTCCGAAACAGACACCCGGATGCCCAGCAATGTGCCTGTTCCCACCGGCTTTTCATAAGCGAACCGGCACTCTTTCGCCGCATTGAGCACCTTTTCATGCCGCGCCTGCTGTTCCCGGGCGGGAAGCATTTGCGAAATGCGGGCGCTTATTTTTTCGAGAGCAATGGTTGTCCATCCGTTGGAGCGGACCAGCCTCCGGATAGGTCCCATGGTCTGGCGGCCGGGGAAAGTCCCCAACCACACCTCCGAGCCGTCGCTTCTGACAGCGATGATGCGTTGTTCGGTGACCTCGAGCGCGCCGGTTTTCGTGCGTGCGACGGTGTGTTGTTCGAGAGTGTAGGGGACGAATGCGCGCGGCGCGGCGGAGGTACTGGCCAATCGCGTAGTTACTTGGGCGGCGACGTAGTAGGCTCCGGCGCAGAGAACGGCCAGCAGGATTGGAAACCTGAGAAATAGGATCATTTTCTTCAGCATGGATTCCCCCCTTTACCAGCACGAGTAGCAACCATAGACCGAGTAGCACCCGAAGAGCGTGCAACTCTCTCCATTCCTGGGGAAGCAGCCGTTTGCCATCTCCCCTAAACTTGCCCAGCATTGACCAACCGCGCACACCCACAGGACCTCGCTGTTGCAGCTTGCGTTGAGACAGGTGGACATGTGACCGCGGCTTTGAATCGGCGGATCGCAGGAGGCAACACCTGACCCGATCGATGCGGAAAGCAGCATCATGGATATCACGATGCGGCTCCATGCTCTCTTTGTGATCAACAGTTTCACGAGATTACCACTCCTTTCTGCATGTGCACTAAATTGTCTTGAATCGACGCTTTAGCGTGAGATTCGGGAACAGTAGCTAAGTAAAGATACATGGATCTGAAGATCTTGTCAACCCAAATCATCGGATGAATAGGACGATATAGCTCACAAGATATGATTATATAGACACATTAATACAGTATGAAATCAATTGAGTACAGAAGCGAATCAGGGGACCCAACAGCCCCAAGACGGGGTGCTAAGGCTTCGGCAGCGGGAAACACTCTTTGCAGACGGCGAGGCGCATCTGTGCGGAAGCTGTCGGAGAGAGGCGCGTCTCCGTGCGGGAAAGCTACAATGAAGCTGCATGAAACTTATCGTTGCCGGGACGGGGTTCGTGGGGATTACGCATGCGGCGGTGTGTTCGGAGTACGGGCACGAAGTATACGCCTATGACGTGGACGCGGAGAAGCTTGCGGCGTATGAATCGAACGAGCGGGAGCGGATTCATCATTATGTGAACGAGACCGGTTTGCCGGAGATCATCGCGGAGAACGCGGGCCGGTACCTGTTTTTCGTGAATGATCTGGCGCCGGTGATCGAGGGGGTGGAAGCGATCTTCCTGTGCCTGCCCACGCCGCCGAAGGCGAACGGGTCGTCGGACCTGAGCTATTACTTCCAGGCGCTGGGCGATCTGGCTCCGCTGCTGGCGGGGAGGAAGGATCAGCGGCGCGTGTTGCTGATCAACAAGAGCACGGTTCCGGTGGGGACGGCGCGGCAATTGGAGAAGTTTCTCGAGGAGCGGGGGGTTGCGAATTTCGGGATCGCCTCGAATCCGGAATTTCTGCCGGAAGGGGATGCGGTGGAGAAATCGCGGCGGCCGGACCGGATTGTGGTGGGCGCGGATACGGAGGAAGATTTCGCAATCTGCCGGCGCATCTACTCGCAGTTTGTGAATCACGTGCGGATTCACTATATCGAGACGACGCCGGAGACGGCAGAATCGATCAAATATGTGAGTAATACGCTGCTGTTAACTTACATTTCGTTCTGGAACGGAGTGGGGGCGCGGATGGGCGAGACATTTCCGAATGTGCGCATGGAGGACATGAAGCGCGGGGTGACCTCGGATGGGCGGATCAGCACGTGGGGTTCGTATGTGTCGAACGGCGCCGGGGGATCGTGCTTTGGGAAAGACATTCGCTCGCTGATCTACCAGTTGAAGAGCCACGGGCAGCCGGCGGATCTGCTGGAGTCGGTGTATGAGATCAATGAGTATCAGAAAAGCTACCTGGTGGACCGGGCGGTGAGCGAGGCGGGCTTTTCGTTCAATCAGAAGACGGTGGCGCTGCTGGGCCTGGCGTTCAAGAAGAAGACGAACGACATGCGGGACGCCTCGTCGCTGAAGGTGGCGGAGGCGCTGCTGGCGAAGGGGGTGCGGGAGATTCGGGCCTATGATCCGATGGCGGTGGCGGAAGCCAGGCGGTATTTCGATGCGGGGAAGAACCACCTGTTTGAGCGGATCAGCTATCACGGGTCAGTGGCGGAGGCTTTGAGGGGGTGCGACTGCGTGTTCATTTCGACGGACTGGGAGGAGTTTCGCGGTCTTTCGCGGGCGGTGGAGCAGCATTTGCGGCCGGGCGGGCTGATTCTGGATGGGCGGCGGATGATTCCGGATTTCCAGGGGTTGGTGAAGGCGGGGTTTCATTATATTGCGGTGGGGTCGCCGCATTTGGGGCCGGCGGGGGGATAGGGCGGCCAGACGGACCTTCTCTTCCATGCCGACGTCAAACAGCCGGACCTGACCGCGAGAGGGCGACATTCTCTTGTTTGGAGGGATCTCCAGCAGGGTTCTCTCTTGCTCATGGCGCAATCCAGGGGAAAAGTGGATGGTGGATTTTGCACTGGTACCTGCTGCGAGGCTGAGGGGATGTGGAAGTAGGGACAAACGGTAGGGGATTTGGATTGTGACTGGGGGATTGAATTTCGAACAGAACTGTTCGACAATTACAAAGTGAAGGGCAGCGAGTTTCTCCGCGAAGTGAAGTCCATCGCAAAGCGGAAGCATCTCGCTTATCGCTGGAGTCCGGAACGCGGTGTTGGCAGCCATGGTACGGTTTACCTCGGAGAGCGCTTCACCGTCGTGAAGGATCTTAAGAAAGAACTTGGCCCCGGGTTGCTAGCGGACATGTGCAAGCAACTCGGGATCCGGAAGGAGGAACTGTAATGTTCACCGCCAGCTATCCGGCAAGTTTCCTGCCCGAGGAGGACGGCAAAGGGTTTCATGTGCGGTTTCTGGATCTGCCTGAAGCGCTTACGGGGGGAGACGACCTCGAGGATGCGTTTGTGCAAGCGGCGGATTGTCTGGCTGAGGCGATTGCGGGACGCATCGCCCGCGGCGATGCCATTCCGCGGCCTTCGAAAGGAAAGCGCGGGCAGCATTTGATCGGTGTGCCGCTGTACTTGGCTCCGAAGCTGGCTTTGTACCTGGCGATGCGGGAACGGGGCATGGCGAACACGGAGCTTGCCAAGCGGCTGGGGGTGAGCGAAACGGTGGTCCGGCGGATGCTGAATCCCAGGCATGATACGAAGCCGGAGAAGATACAGACTGCTTTGGCGGCGCTCGGGAAGCGCATTGTCGTGACCTTCGAGGATGCCGCCTGAAGTCGGATAAAGCCAGATCGATCGACCTTCTGATGCGCCATGCAATATTCTGGTCATGGAAGCTGGTTTTGAGAAGCCGTTATGAAGATCACCCTTACGCCAGAACTGGAGCAATTGATAAACGAACAGGTAAGGTCAGGGATGTATCGGACCGCAAACGAGGTCATTCGAGAAGGACTGCGCCTGCTGAAGGAACGGGATCAATGCTTCGAAGCTCTTCGGCGCGATGTGCAAGCAGGGTTTGAGGCTGTGGAGCACGGTGAATACTCCGAATTCGACGAAGGAAATATCAAGGAGCTCGCCGAACGTATTAAGGCTCGAGGGCGCGAGCGCCTCGATGCAGAAGAGTACCGGAAGCCGGAAGGAGACGCGATGAGATCCAGATAGGGCTGCGTGGCTTTCCGGCCGGAAAGTACATCATCTACTATCGGACGAGCGGCCCATTTGTGATTGTCTCGCGCGTGATTCATGGTATGCGGAATCAGAAGACGGCATACCGCGACGAGTAGTCTGGTGCAGAGGTTCAAACTTCTAAGGAACTCGCTCGCACAACGGAGCCTCGCCGGCCCGGTGGACTCGCGAGTTCCTTCCCGTACTGGTGGGCCGGCGGGCCCTGTGCGAGCTTCTAACCATCGAAGATGCCGCCTGAGGGGGTGCGTTACGATGGAAGATCAATTGAATCTATGGGCAACATTTTGCAATCCCTGCCGGTGGGCGAGAACGTCGGCATTGCGTTTTCCGGCGGGCTGGATACCAGCGCGGCCATTTACTGGATGAGGCGGAAGGGGGCGATTCCGTATTGTTATACGGCGCACCTGGGGCAGCCGGATGAGACGGATTATGACGACATTCCGCGGCGGGCGCTCGAATATGGGGCGGAGAAAGCGCGGCTGATTGATTGCCGGCAGCAACTGGTGAGGGAGGGGCTGGCGGCGCTCGAGTGCGGAGCGTTTCACATCACGACGGCGGGAGTGCCGTACTTCAACACGACTCCGATCGGGCGGGCGGTGACCGGGACGATGCTGGTGGGGGCGATGAAGGAAGACGCCGTCCACATCTGGGGCGATGGGAGCACGTACAAGGGCAACGACATCGAGCGGTTTTACCGTTATGGGCTGATGGTGAATCCGAAGCTGCGGATTTACAAGCCGTGGCTGGACCAGACGTTCATTGACGAGTTGGGCGGGCGCAAGGAGATGTCGGAGCTGCTCGAGAAGGCCGGGCTGAAATACAAGATGAGCAAGGAGAAGGCCTACTCGACGGATTCGAATATCTGGGGGGCGACGCATGAGGCGAAGGATCTGGAGTTCCTGAACAAGGGGATCAAGATCGTGGAGCCGATCATGGGGGTGGCGTTCTGGCGCGAGGACGTAGAGGTGAAGCCGGAGACGGTGACGGTGACGTTCGAAGCCGGGCTGCCGGTGGCGCTGAACGGGCGCACGTTCGATGACCCGGTGGAGATGGTAATGGAAGCGAACGCGATCGGCGGGCGGCACGGGTTGGGGATGTCGGACCAGATCGAGAACCGGATCATCGAGGCGAAGAGCCGCGGGGTGTACGAGGCGCCGGCGATGGCGCTGTTTTTCATTGCCTACGAGCGGCTGGTGACGGGGATTCATAACGAGGGAACGATCGAGCAGTACCGGGACATGGGGCGGCGGCTGGGGCGGCTGTTGTATGAAGGGCGGTGGTTCGATCCGCAGTCGATGATGCTGCGCGAGACGCTGCAACGGTGGGTGGCGAAGGCGGTGACGGGAGAGGTGACGCTGGAACTGCGGCGGGGGAACGACTATTCGATTCTGGATACGAAGAGCCCGAACCTGACGTACAAGCCGGAACGGCTGACGATGGAGAAGCACGAGGGGGCGTTTACGCCGCAGGACCGGATCGGGCAGTTGACGATGCGGAATCTCGATATTACGGACAGCCGGGACAAGCTGTTCGTGTATGCGCGGGCGGGGTTGATCGGGCCGCAGGCGTTCGAGGGGATGCGGCTGCTCGATGAGGCGGAGGAGGAAGAGAAGGGATAGCAAGCCGTACCGCGCCCTTAGTACAAATTGTACGAAGGGTACACCATCATGACACGCCTCAATGTCTCGAAAGCGCGGGAGGAATTCCCGAAGTCGTTAATGGCGCCGCCTACGGAAAGGAGCGGACCATTGTCTCCCGCCGTGGGAAGGACCTGGCCGCCGTCATTCCGATAGAAGACCTCCGCCTCTTAGAGCGCCTGGCCCAGGAGGAAATGGACCGTATCGACGTTGAAGCCGCGGGCCGGGATCTTACCAGACTGGATCAGTTTATCCGCCGCAATTGATTGCGGACATAGAGAAACTGGCGGGGAACCCGCGCCCACGGGTACGAGAAGCTCGAAGCCAAGGAGAAGCTCTACCGCGCCTACATCGGGCCGGGGAAGAACTACCGCGTCGTATACCAGATTCACGATGAGGCCCTTCTGGTCCTTGTGGTGAAGTGTTTAAAAACCAAGTCTTATCTGAGACTGCGGGAATTGGGAAGGCCCGCCTGTTTTGAACCGCAACTTCGGCTGGGAGTCGAGGGGTCGCTTAGGGAATGGTCCGTCTCGTGATTGCGCGATCGAATTGATCGTGTAATTTGTAGGGGTGCGTGACAGCGATGCTCATGCGCCCAATCGAGCCAACGATCAGCGGCCCCTGCCAGTGCCCGCCTTCGAATTAACGACGGGATTTGACGGAAGGACACCGATTGCTCTCCAGAATTTCTTATCTCTCCAATCCAAGAGGCCGAGGTCAACGACTTGGCTACCTTTCTTGATCTTTTCCTGGTCAAGGCTCCCAATGTACTGCTTCGGTACGCCGGGAAACTTCAATTTCGGGTTGAAGGGACCTCTCACACAATGTGGAGTGAACTCCAGAGTGTTAGGGCACCAGGTCAAGTCAACATTCGCCCAGAAATCATACTGTTGGTTGAAATCGTCGAGAGCAGCCTGCAGTTCCTTCAACATGAACTTTCGCAGGCCAGTGCTGCCATTCGCCGCTCGCAACTCTGGATCAGGGAAGAGCAAATGGTCCCAAGTATAATTCCGACGCTCCGTCCTGGCTTGTAGGCTTGGCTTGACCACGTCGTCCGATGTCATCGGCGTAAAGTCTAGCGGTTGCAGCGAGAGCAGGTAAGGGAGGAACTCGTCTCTTTTTGGCAAGGGGCTTGGTAGGCGGGTGTGCCTTGAGTTGGGTGTAGGTCCCCGAACCGACGGTTGCCCCGAGAAGAGATGCGATTTTCGTTGCCCGCGAAGCACCGGCTGCGGCGCCAGCAACTGCGGCGGCTGGAGGAAAAAAGACTGTAGCGGCCCATAGCATGTTACCCATTAATCCGATAAACCATGCGATTCCCGAATCATCGCCCTCCTGGGGCTCTGTGCATCGTCAATTGCGCCATAGGCTGCGGCCTGCCAGTCCTGGAGGCCGTCGGTGATGAATTGCTCAACGTCTTCCTCGAGCTTTCCGATCGCCTTTTTTCGTTCGGCGTCGGACACTCGTAACTCAGGCAAATACGGACAAGTCGATGTTCCCATTGTGGTTCTCCGAAAAGGTTGTAAGTCTACTGAGAGCAGCTAATCGGGTTCCCGGAAAGGCCGGAATTGCAAGGCACGTTCGTTTGGCACCTCGTTACATTTGAGTGGCTCTCACCATGCCTAAGCGCAAGGTGGCGGGAAGGTAGCTCAAAACTCACTTCAGAAATTCCGGCGCTTGCTCCTGACCGCCAGATTTGGCCGAGCCGGAGCCAAGCCAGCCGGACTCATTTCGGCTCAACCGAGTTGCGCAGCAAGCCACGTCTTGGAGAAATCCCAATCCCGCTTCACCGTGGCGACTGAGATGCCGAGCACTTGCGCGGCATCAGCGTCTGTTAACCCACCGAAGTAGCGCAGTTCAACGACCTTCGCAGCGCGCGGATCGAGTTTCTCCAGCCGGACCAATGCTTCATCGAGGGCCAGAAGGCGCTCGTCCACACCAACGCCTGCAACGTCAGATTCCATGAGCGAGAGCTTGACGATGCCGCCCCCGCGCTTCTCGCTATGCGCCCGCCGGGCATGGTCCAGTAACACGCGCCTCAACTGCCGCGCCGCCACGGCATAAAAATGAGCGCGATCCTTCCACTCAACCGGCTCGGACCGGAACAGCCGGAGATATGCTTCGTGCAGAACGGCTGTGGTCTGCAAGGTATGCTCGCCGTGTTCGCGGCGCATCTCACGGGCCGCAATCCGGTGCAAGTCATCGTACACCAGTTCCATCAGCTTGTTCGCGGCGTCTCCATCGCCTCGCCGCCAGCGCTGGAGAAGAACCGTGACGTCGTGTTCCTCGCGATCTTCCGGCATATTCGCTAGTGTCAATTGTGAGCTATTTTAGCCTGACTCTGCGCTAAGCTTACCGAGTACAGCCGATCCGAAGAATCGAGCAGCTAGAGCCGATGAACGGTTCTGACAGAGAGGCGTATCGTGGGCCGTTTAAGGAGGATGATATGCAACCAATTACTGCGGGCGATCGTAAATGGAATCGGGTCGTGTTGATCTTTCTTCCATTATGGATGGCCTTCATGGTTTTTATGAATGTTCTGGGAGATTCACGATTCAAGGAGATCCGGAGCTCAGACATTATAAAGCTGATCGGGTTCGGGGCGTGTTTGGGTATATGGATAGTTAGCCTGGCGGATCTGATTCGGTCGAAGTTCCGAAAAGACCAGAGTCAATTGTGAGCTATGTTTACCCTGACTCCGCGCTAAGCTTATCGGAGTACGCGAGCGATGACGCCCGAAGAACTCGGCCGAATCCGGGCAATCTACGAGCAGATCCTGCCGATGAACGAATCTGACAGGGAGGCGTACATCCGGCGGGAATGTCCGGATGAGGAGAACATTCGCGCAGAAATCGAGCGGTTACTGACGGCACATGATAATGTGCCGGACTGGCTCGAGCGGCCCATCGTGGCAGCACTCAGGGAGTTTGCCACCTTCGCTTCTCCGAAGTTGGAGGGCCGCCGTCTCAGCGGTTACACCCTGATCCGGGAGATCGGCCGAGGTGGCATGGGCTCCGTTTTTCTCGCTGAGCGATCGGACGACACGTTCCAGCGTCAGGCGGCCATCAAGCTGATCCTGCCGCCGGCCGTCTCCGCCGCCGTGATCGCCCGGTTCCAGCAGGAACGCGAAATACTTGCGTCCCTCGACCATCCGAATATCGCCAAGCTCCTCGATGCAGGCGTGACGGAAGAGGGCTGGCCATACTTCGTAATGGAGTTTGTGGAAGGACAGCCTATCCATCTCTGGTGCGACGACCGGAAGCTGAACATCAGCGAACGAGTGAAATTGTTTCGCAGCGTCATCGACGCGGTCAGTTATGCCCACCGCCATCTGGTAGTGCATCGGGATCTGAAACCGGGCAACATCCTTGTGACCACCGATGGAATTGTGAAATTGCTCGACTTCGGTATTGCAAAGGTGCTGTCCATCACAGTGGCGGGAAAACCCGCCGACACCTTAACGCTGGCGGCAATGATGACCCCGGAGTACGCGAGCCCCGAGCAGGTGAACGGCACCTCGATCACAACCCAATCTGACGTCTATTCGCTCGGCGTGGTTCTCTACGAACTGCTGACCGGGCACAGACCCTACCTTCTATTGAGTGCGGCCGTGCATGAGATGGCGCGGGTGATCGTGGAGGTGGAGCCGGCGCGGCCAAGCGAAGTGGTGACCACGTCGACGACGTTTTCCGGACGGGACCGGATTCCGATTACTCCCGAAACCGTGAGCGCCGCCAGGGAGGGAAATCCGGCCCGCCTGAGCAAGCGCCTTCGCGGCGACCTGGATTCCATCCTCCTGATGGCGCTGCGCAAAGAACCGGAACGGCGGTATAGCTCAGTGGAATCTCTTGCGGAAGATCTTCAGCGGCATCTGGAAGGACGGGCGATCCGTGCGCGGGAGGCGACTCCCTGGGAGAAACTGGTGCGCTTCTGGTGGCGGAATCGTGGCGGATTCACGATAGTCTCCGTGGTGGTGGCGATGTTTCTTACCGGCATGGCGGCAGTGGTGTGGCAAATGCGGCGCGACCTTCAGGCGGCCAGACTGGATTCGAGAATCGAACCTTTCCCCTTTTGGCTCTTCGCTTGGGGCTCCGCTTTGGGCGCGCAGTTGGCTGCTGTCTATTTTACGCGTGTGCTCATGCCCCAGCGCCTTATCACGCAGCGGTTCGGCGCTGGCGTCGGTGGAATGGTTTGGGGGCTGGCCATGCTGGGAAGGTGGTGGATCGAACGCGATCTGGGCTGGTGGCACAGCCGCATCGCAGGGTCCCCGGATCCGCTGTTGCTCTTCAAACCGCTGAGTTTTGCGGTGTGTTTTATCACCGGGAACGCTCTGGTGTTGGTTTTCTTCATGATTGGACTGCGGTTCGGACGGAAAGGCCAGGCGATCGGGCTTGTGTTGATTGGGCTGGTGCAGCCATTCCTGGAACGTATCTGGTTTGGTAAGTTTATCCCCGCACTGGAATTCACGCCAGGGATCGCGCCGGCTCTGGGAAGTGCCGGCATGCTGATGGCCGCCGGAATGATCTCCATCCTCCTCATGCGTCTAATCGGTGGGCCGAGTGCTGCGGGCAGCAGCAAGTGAGCCGATTGCTTAAGTGGGACCAACATTTGCTTAGCGGCCTCTTTTGCAATCTACACCGCCCTGGAATTTTAAGCACGTACCGTCGGTCCCGTTCTTTTGGAGTTGCGCCGCTCTTGACAGCCGAGCTGAGGACCGTAAATGCCAGAGGGACCTGTGCAGCGCTAGCCGGGCAAGAAACATGCTGGCATTGGCGTAGGCATCGTTATTGGCTGCACAGCTCTGCACAACTATTTGCGGAACCTCGGTTCGATTACGATCAGCCACAACAGCGCTGCACACGCGATACACCAAAGGAATCCCACCCCGATTAGCCTGAACATGTCTAAGCCGCGGATCACTTGCGAATGCGGGTCCCCCAGAACCCGCAGAAACAAAAGAACTCCGAATATCAGTGGCAAAAGGATGGAGCGGATGGAGTCGAAAGTAAGCCCCCCCGCGATCCTCGCTTTGTGCTCTGTTCTGTTGGTTGCATAGATGTCATCCTCCCTTGAAATCGTGGCGGCCGCCCACCTATCTGCGGCTTGAGTCGCCGGTAAGTCCCCGGGCTGCATTGTATTCCCGGGAAGCCGGAATCACAAGCCGCGCCTTCGTTGCTACCTCTTTACAGTTGGTGGCTTCCATCATGCCTAGTGCAAGGTGGCGGAAAGATAGCTCAAAGTTCTTTCAGAACTTTCAGTATTTTACTTCGTGACCCGCAGAAGCCTGCTTGATGGCTCGATCAATGAGCTGTTGCACTGTCGGAGCAACATTGCGGAACTCAAACCGCCTTTCGTGCAGAGCTGTGCAGTCCCTGCGCGCGCGAGGGAAACTTTGCCGGCGTGGTTGATTGGGTGGGCAAGGATGCGATCGGCTTGCGCACGCCGGCAGGAACGGCCTTTGATGTGTATGCGAATTTCGCGAATTTTGCGCGTAGAGACTCCGTCAAGTCGTCTGATGCGGCAAAAGCTGTTCCCGGTCCATGGGCACGACGGTGACGCGCGTGTTACCGCTGGTCTCACGCAAGAGCAGCTTGCGCAGCGCATGGCTACGACCCAATCCGCTATCGCCAGACTGGAGAGCAACCCGAACGGCGCGGCGAGAGAACAGCGTGTGGAAGCGTGGTTGCGGGATAGCCGGGCGGGAGTGGCAGCGGAGCGATTGCTTGCTCTCGCGAACCGCGGTCCATACTTTACGGACGACCCTGGCGCAATTTCGCGCGTGGTATTGCATGAGCGGAATCGAAACAGCGCCGAACAAGTAGAATGAAGTGAGGAGACGGGCATGGAGGTCACGCTACCGGCAGATTTGAGTAAGCAAGTGCAGCAAGAACTCGCCAGCGGCCGCTATCGGAGCGCCGATGATTTGATTGAGCAGGCTGTCCGGAGTTTCTTCGAGAGAGCGCGAGCGTGGCCAGCGGCGGCTCGCCGCTCTCCGGAGAATCGGTCAGGCAGTTGAGCAAGCCGGCTTGTACGAGCGGGTGTTCATCCCCGGCCAGTAATGACCGGGCGAGAGATGGAGTGTAGCAAGATGACTGTAAGCAGAAGAACTGCGCTTTCAGCGATCGTTGCAGCCACCTGTTCCAGAGCCCAGACGACTGCAACCGACGGGGAGTGGTCGACCTTCATCACATGGGTAAGGAATTTGCGGCCGGGGATGTTCGGCAATCAAAGCGAAGTGTTCCCCGGATACCAGAAGAAGTTGCTCGCCGATGGCTTGCGAGCTGCGGATGCGGAGGCTCTCGCTACACGGCTTCAAAAACGCTCCATCGGCAATCCGGAATGGACGGGGGTGAACTTTGACCGCATCTACCGCCAAGCCACGGATCGTTTCGTGAAGCCGGACGCGTCTCTCGTGGAATTGGTTCGCCACCTTAAGCCGGGGAAGGCTCTCGATATTGGTATGGGGCAGGGTCGCAATGCGCTTTTTCTCGCACAACAGGGTTGGGATGTCACCGGTCTGGACCTCTCTGATGTGGGCGTTGCGGAAGCAAGCGAGCGTGCACGCAAACTAGGCGTGCGTATCGACGCCCGCGTACAGGATGTCTTTCTTTTCGACTTTGGCGAGGCTCAGTGGGATCTGATATGCCTAATGTACTTCATCATCCCGCCAAGCCAACCGGGTCTATACCAGCGAATCGCCACGGCAGTTCGGCCGGGCGCCCATGTGATTATAGAAGGCACTGGCCTTCCACCGTTGGAAACCTTGCTGGCCGAACTAGCCAAGTGGCAGCCGACGAAACTCCGTGTCGTAAGACTGGAGTACCGCGACGGTGAAGGCGGCTGGGGTAGAATGACAGACGCTTCGGGGGCTCACATGGTCTTGCAAAGGCCTGTGTAACTCGAACCCCGGAGTTGTGTGCAGGCGCACCTAAAGGTGGGGCAAATTGACAGTAAATAACGCGCTCGCCGGTTTGTTGCGAACGTTGCGAACGATTCCGGGCAGATCACGCGAAGTGATTCGCGCTCGTGCCCTTGAAGAGTTGCCCGCAGATATGCGCGCCCGCTTCGTTCATATTTCTCGACTGATCGAGGAGAGTTTTGGACTGGAGCATGTTCGAGAGCCAGACGTAACACATTTGCGCGGTCCTCTCTGGGAAATGCGTAGGAAGGGCAAGGATTTCGCGGGCTCTCTACGTTACCGCCGTTGGCCGGCGCGTCGTTGTAGTCCGCGTGTTCATCAAGAAGACGCCGAACGGAAACCGGGGGGTTGAGCTGGCGCTGAAAGCGAGCAAAGGAGATCCACAAATGGCCAAAGTGAGCGGCCTTCATAAGAAGTGGATGAAGAACGCGGACTACCGTGAGGCGTACAACGAGCTCGCGCCAGAGTTCTCGCTGGCCCGTGCAGTCATCAAGGCGCGTGTTACCGCTGGTCTCATGCCAGAGCAGGGGGCGTTTACGCCGCAGGACCGGATCGGGCAGTTGACGATGCGGAATCTGGATATTACGGACAGCCGGGACAAGCTGTTCGTGTATGCGCGGGCGGGGTTGATCGGGCCGCAGGCGTTCGAGGGGATGCGGCAGTTGGATGAGGCGGAGGAGGAAGAGAAGAAGTAGAGCCTCCTGTAGCTGGCCTATGCGGTCACATGGCTGCGCAGCCACGGGACAAGCTGGTCGAAGGTGAACCGGTTCGTTTCGTAGAGGGCGGCGACAAAGATGTATGTCTCCTGGGCGTCAGCCGCGAGACGCGCAGCGTTGATGGCCAGAAATGTGTACATGGCGGCAAAAGCCGTTCGCTTGTTGCCGTCGATGAAGGGATGGTTTTGCGAGATGCTCTCCCAAAGCGCGGCAGCTTCCTCGATCAGGCCGGCGTAATAACCGGTCTGCGGCCGGTAGAGAGCGGCTTCCAATAACCCTTGATCCCTGATGCCCGGGAAGCCGCCATAGCATTCGATCTGATCGGCATGGATGGCCAGAACCTCAGCCATGGTGAGGTAGCCGGTCATTCCGCGAGCTTTTTATAAAGAGGGCCATACTTCTCGTGGCTGGCGAGATAGGCGCCCATGACGTGGGGACGCGGCCGGGCGTTCTTGTGCTTGGCGATGAGATCGGCGAGGGCTTCGTCCACCAGAGCCTGAAGCTGGCGTCCTTCTTCCCGGGCGAGAGAGCGCAAGGCTTTCAGGACCTCCGAATTGACCTGGGTGGCGAATTTCTCGCGGGTTTGGGACATGTTCGAGCAGTATCATGACATATCATGAAATGTCAATTAACACAGGAGTTCTATGCAGCCGGGTCGCGAAAGCCAGGCATTCCCCGGCGGGAGTTGCGCACGGCCGTCCCGGCGCTTCTGGAACTTCCGATGATCGTTGTCAGCCCGGCGCACATTACGGCGGCGATGGAGGCAGAGGACCGCTACAGCATATCTTTCCGGGACGCACTGATTGTAGCCGCCGCGCAAGCCGGCGGCGGGGATGTTCTGTTTACGGATGATTTGAACGACGGGCAGCGATACGGAACGGTAACGGCGCGGAATCCCTTTCGCTCGCTCGAAGCTTCTTCCTGAGCCGGGCAGGCGGTTACACTCTCCAAAGAGGAGAAAAACCCAGAGTGACCGTAAAGAAGGCGGTGATTACCGCGGCGGGGAGGGAGCAGCGCGCGCTGCCGCTGCAGACGTTGATTGACCAGGACGGGGAAGAGAAGCCGGTTTTGCAGATGCTGGTGGAGCAGGCGCTGGCGGCGAAGGTAGAGGAAGTTTGCGTCGTCACCTGGCCCGGGGATGAGGGGCGGTACTTGCAGGCGGCGGGGAAGTGGGCGGGGCGGGTGCGGTTTCTGGCGCAGGCGCAGCCGCTCGGCTATGGGCACGCGGTGTATTGCGCGCGGGAGTTTACAGGCGGGGAAGCCTTTTTGCACATGGTGGGGGATCATCTGTATGTCAGCCAGCAGGGGCAGGGCTGCGCGCGGCAGGTGGTGGAGCTGGCCGTAGCGGAAGAGTGCGCGGTTTCGGCGGTGCAGCCGACGCGGGAGACGCTGCTCAAGCAGTACGGAGCGGTAGGGGGACGGCTGGCGGCGGGACGGCAGGATGTGTACCGGGTGGAAACGGTACTCGAGAAGCCGACGCCGACCGAGGCGGAGCAGAAGCTGATTGTTCCGGGTCTGCGCGCGGGGCACTATCTGTGCTTCTTCGGGATGCATGTGCTGACGCCGGCGGTGATGGAGATTCTCGAGCAGCGGCTGGCGGCGGCGCCGGATGGTCCGGTGACGCTTTCCTCCGCGCTGGCGGAGCTGGCGCGGCGGGAGCAGTACCTGGCGCTCGAGGTTATTGGGAAGCGATATGACATCGGGGCGCGGTACGGGCTGCTGACGGCGCAGTTGGCGGTGGCGTTGAACGGGCAGGACCGGGCGGAAGTGCTGGCTCGAGTGGTGGAGGTGCTGGCGGACCGGGAGTTGGGCCGATGAGGCGGCTGGTGGGAGTGATTACGGCCGGTGACGCGGCGGAGCGCGACAGGCCGCTGGATGGTTTGTGCGAAGGGATGGCGCTCGAGGAGCTGCTCGGCGAGTGCGAGGATCTCGATGGGTTTCGGCGGAGGAGCGAGAACCTCTATGAGCGTGTGCGGGCGCTGTTTTTCCTGTACAGCATTCATCGCTTCCATCTGCCGCGCAAGGCGGGGGCGGATGGGCGGGCGCTGATTCCGTTCGAGGGCTATGAGCACCTGTTGAAGCGGCGTTTTCCGGAGGCGATCGACATTTTTCTGGGTGCGCAGGGGGCGGCGGGGCCAAATGCGGCGATTTCGAGCGCGCTGGCGGCGGCGTATGCGGCGCTCGGGTTTCAGACGCTGGCGGACCAGGTGCGGCGCAGTGTGCGGTCGGTGCGGGGGAATCAGTGGATGTTCCGGGTGGGGCATCCGGCGGATTATCCGCTGCGCATTAGAAAGGAACTGCTGCGGCGGGCGGCGGATGCGCCGTTGTTTCCGATTCTGCACGAGGCGACGCCGGTGCGGATGGACCTGACACACAGCGGGTGGAGCGACATTTTCTTTCTGGGGATGGATTTCCCGGAAGGTGCGCGGGTGTTGAACATCTCGATCGATTTGAGTGTGCGCGGCTCGGGTGCGCCGAAGCCTCCGGTGGAGGCGTTCTTCCGGGTGATTGACCAGCCTGTGCTGCGGCTGGTAAGCGTGGATTTGAACGCCAGCGTGGAGCTGACCACGATTGCCGAGGTATTCGATTTCGCGCGGGACTACCTGGGGTTGTTGAAGGCGGCGGTGATCGCCTCGGGGCTGATCCCGCCGGGGATCGAGGGAGCGACGCAGCCGCTGGCCGATGTGCTGGCGAACCTGGTGGGGATGCGTGGCTATGGGATCGAGATTGTCAGCAAGGTGAACGATATTCCGAAGGGCTCGCGGCTGGCGGTGTCGACGAACCTGCTGGCGTGCCTGATCGCCGTGTGCATGAGGGCGACGCGGCAGATTGAGGCGCTGACGGGAGGGTTGGAGGAAGGCGACCGGCGGCTTGTGGCGGCGCGGTCGATTCTGGGCGAATGGCTGGGCGGCTCGGGCGGCGGGTGGCAGGATTCGGGAGGTGTGTGGCCGGGGATGAAGCTGATCCGCGGAGTTCGGGCGGCGGAGGAGGATCCGGAGTTCGGCATCAGCAAGGGGTGTCTGCTGCCGCGGCACACGATTCTGGGGGCGGAAGATGCTCCGGTCCAGACGCGGGAGAAGCTGCAAGACAGCCTGGTGCTGGTGCATGGCGGGATGGCTCAGGATGTAGGGCCGATCCTGGAGATGGTGACGGAGAAGTACCTGCTGCGGTCGGAAGCGGAGTGGCGGGGGCGGCAGGAAGCGATCCGGATTCTGGACGAGGTGCTGGGGCATTTGAAGAGCGGCGACGTGCGGGGGATCGGGGCGTGCACGCAGCGGAACTTCGAAGGACCGATCCAGACGATTATTCCGTGGGCGGGGAACCTGTACACGGATACGCTGATCCGGGGGGCGCGGGCGGAGATGGGGGAGGATTTCTGGGGGTTCTGGATGCTCGGCGGGATGTCGGGCGGCGGGATGGGGTTCCTGTTTGACCCGCGGCGGAAGGCGGAGGCGCAGGACCGGCTGCAAGGGATCATGAGCCGGACCAAGCGTCGGCTGGAGCAGGCGGTGCCGTTTGCCATGGAGCCGGTGGTGTACGACTTTGCGATCAATGAGCGGGGAACGCAGGCGGAGCTGCTCGAGGGGGAGGCGAATCTGTTTCCGCCGGGTTACTACACGCTGACGCTGCCGGCGCTGCTGCGGACGGAGCCGCGGCTGCTGTCGCTGGCGCGGCGGGCGGAGTTAGACCGCTTCAGCGCGGCGTGCCGGAGGGCTCCGGAGTTTGCGGGGATGGTGCAGCAACTGTTCGATCACATGCTGCCGCGCGGCCGCGAGGAGGAGGGTGCGGCGCGGAGCATGGAGAGCCTGCTCGAGGAGTATGGGTTTGACCGTGTGCAGCATGAGCAGATCCGGAACGATTTGCGAGGGGGGCGGATCGGGCTGGCGCAGAACCGGCTGCCGGTGAGCGCCACGATTACGGATGTGCGGCCGGGGGATGTGACGGACGCGACGGGTGGCTTGGAGGAGAGATACCGCGAGTTGGGGCGGGAGGCGCTGGCGGCAGGCGCGGCGGCGGTGGTATCGCTCGCGGGCGGCGTAGGGAGCCGCTGGACGAAGGGGGCGGGAGTGGTGAAGGCGCTGAACCCGTTCTGCAAGCTCGGCGGGCGGCACCGGAGTTTCATCGAAGTACACCTGGCGAAGAGCTTGCGGGTGAGCCGGGAGTGCGGGATGGCTGTGCCGCACGTGATCACGACGAGCTACCTGACGCACGGCGCCATCGAGGCGTATTTGCGGGAGGAGGGGAATTACGGATATCCGGGTCCGCTGTTTCTGTCGCCGGGGCGGAGCATCGGGTTGCGGCTGGTGCCGATGGAGCGCGACCTGCGGTTTGCCTGGGAGGAGATGCCACAGCAGTTGCTCGATGAGCGGGCGCAGAAGGTGCGGGAAGGGCTGCACGCGACGCTGATTGCGTGGGCCAAGCAGATGGGGGAGGGAAGCGACTATACGGACAACCTGCCGGTGCAGTGTCTGCATCCGGTGGGGCACTGGTATGAAGTGCCGAACCTGTTGCGCAACGGAGTGCTGCGGCGGCTGTTCGAGGAAAGGCCGGGATTACGGTATCTGCTGGTGCACAACATCGACACGACCGGCACGGACCTGGATGCGGCGCTGCTGGGGCTGCATATCGAGAGTGGGGCGGCAGTGACGATGGAAGTGATTCCGCGGCACATCGAGGATCGGGGCGGCGGGCTGGCTCGGATGAACGGGCGGGTGCGGCTGATCGAGGGGCTGGCGCTGCCGGACGAGGAGATAGAATCGCGGCTGTCCTACTACAACACGGCGACGGCGTGGATTGATATTGAGAGGCTACTGGCGGCGTTCGGCTTGCGGCGGGAGGAGTTGGGCAACGAGCAGAAGGTGAGGGAGGCAGTGCGGAACATGGCGGCGCGGATGCCTACGTACATCACGCTGAAAGACGTGAAGAAGCGCTGGGGCAAGGGGCAGGAGGATGTGTTCCCGGTGGCGCAGTTCGAGAAGCTGTGGGGGGACATGACGGCGCTGCCGGATCTCGATTGCCGGTTTGTTGCGGCGCCTCGGGTGAGGGGGCAGCAGTTGAAGGAGCCGGCGCAGTTGGATGGATGGCTGCGGGACGGATCGGCGGCGTATGTGGAGTCGCTGTGCCGGTGGGAGTGATTTTTTCGCGAAAACAAAGCGTAAGCAGCTTGCAGTCCAATCGATATCTGGTATACTCACACCAATCGGTAGTTCTCTTCTCCCCTAGTAGTAGCAGTCATATTTCTCCCTTTGTTCTCCCCGCATGTAGTTGTCGTTGGATGGAACCGGTTTGGGTTCCGCTCGTCCATGGCCGCTGCAATTTAGCGAAGGTCTAAGGGTTTTTAGGTTCCTGCCTCGACAGCATACCCGACTCAAATTTTCCCCCGGCGATAGCCATACTGATTACTTGGTACTAGTATTACTGGTTTCATAGTCATGCGAGGGTTCCGTATGAACGTAAGACGCTTCGATGGGGTTTTTCCGATTGCCGGTCTTTTGTTGGCGCTGCCGGGATTGGCTTTAGGCCAAAGTCTCACGCTGGCTTCCGGTTCGGCTCAGCCTGGGGACACGATTCCTCTAAATTTTTCTCTGTCAGGAACTTCCGCTGGTACCCAGCCCGCCAGCCTGCAATTTACCCTGACGTACAATGCGGCGGATTTCAGTGCGGTAGCGGTGGCGCTTGGCGCGGTAGCCACGAACGCCGGGAAGAGCGTCACGTGCAATCCATCGAGCGGCCAAGTTGATCTGTATGATCTTTGGCATCAATACGACGGGGATGGGCGACGGGGTGGTGGCGGTGGCGAGCGTCACTCTATCCACGTCTTCCACCAGCAGCAGCCGGGCGATTCAATTGACAGGGGTTGTCGGCGCTGATCCTAGTGGGAGCCAGATTGCGATCACTGCTACAGGCGGGGTTGTGCAAGTGGTATCGACCGTGCCATCCTCGCCGACGATCTCTACTTTTGGGTGCTCGCCGGCAACGGTAAACACCCCGGGATCCTCGGTGTGTACGGTAGGGCTGACGCAGCAGGCTCCCAGCGGCGGGGTGAGCGTATCGGTCAACAGTAACACCGGCAACATTTCGGTGCCCGCGAGTGTGACCGTGGCGGGCGGTGCGAGCACGGCGAGTTTCACAGCGAGCGCTGCCTTGGTGGCGGCGGATACTTCCGGCCAGGTTACCGCGGCGCTGAACGGCAGTTCTCAAGCTGTGGTTTTGACGCTGCTGAGTCCCGCGTCGTTGACTTCATTGGCGTGTACACCTTCTTCGTTGGGGTCCGGGGCGTCGGCGACGTGTACGGTGAGTTTGTCGAAGGCGGTGACGGCGAACACCGTGGTGGCGGTGTCGGACAACAGTGCGAGCCTGGCAGTACCCGCGTCGGTGACAGTGGCGGCGGGGGCTGCGGATGCGAATTTTGCGGCAACGGCGGGGACGTTGACGACGGACAGTACGGTTACGGTGACGGCATCGCTCAATGGGGTGACGCAATCGGCGACGGTGTCGCTGGTGAGCCCGGTGTCTTTGACATCGCTGTCGTGCACGCCTTCTTCGCTGGGGTCCGGGGCATCGGCGACGTGCACGGTGGTGTTATCGAAAGCTGCGACAGCGAACACGTCGATTGCGACCTTCAGCAATAACGCGGCACTCATTGTGCCAGGGTCGGTGACGGTGGCGGCGGGCGCCTCGAGTGGAAATTTCACGGCGACGGCGGGCACAGTTACTACGGACACTCAGGCATCGGTTACAGCGTCGCTGAATGGCGGATCGAAAACGGCGACGGTGTCTTTGGTGAGTGCGGCGACGCTTACCTCGGTGAGTTGTTCGCCGGCAACGGTCAGTTCGGGTGGAACCACGAGTTGCAGCGTGACGCTGTCGAAGGCGGTGACGGCCAACACATCCGTCGGGATTTCAGCAAACAACAGCAGTCTCACGGTGCCCACTTCAGTGACGGTGAGCGCCGGGCTGGCGAGCGCCACGTTCACTGGAACGGCGGGCAGCGTGACGACCAATCAGACGGTTACGGTGACGGCGACCTATTCGGGCGCGAGCGTCGCGACGACGGTGACGGTGCAGGCTCCGGCAGTGCAGTTAAGCAGCCTTTCCTGCACACCGACCACGGTGGCGACGCCTGGGACGGCGAACTGCACGGTTACGCTGAGCGCGGCGGCAACGGCGACAACGACGATCGCGCTGGCGAGCAGCAGCGGGAGTGTTTCGGTTCCGGCTTCTGTTTCGGTGGGGAGCGGGGGCACGTCGGCGGCATTTACGGCAAACGCGTCATCGGTGAGTACGCAAACCACGGTGCAGGTGACAGCCACCTATAGCGGAGTTTCGAAAGCGGTGAGTCTGACGCTACAGCCGCCGGCGGCGCCTACGGTGTCTTCGCTGCAATGCGCACCGAATCCGGTGATGGGAGGCTCGGCGGCGCAATGCACGGTGGCGCTGTCGGCTCCGGCTCCTTCGGGAGGCCAGTCGTTGCAGGTGAGCGATAACAGCCGCAATGTCAGCGTGCCCTCGTCCGTTACGGTCCCTGGAGGGAGCACATCGGCGAGCTTCCAGGCCAGCGCGTCGCAGGTGAGCCAGAACGCGACGGCGACGATTCAGGCGGCGATGAAATCGGGGAAGACGATTACCTCGAGCGCCAGTTATTCGCTCACGATCAGTGCGCCTCCGGCTTTGACTTCGCTGGCGTGTTCGCCGTCGACGATAGCCAACCTTCAGTACACGACGTGCACGGCGGCCGTAGCCTCGGTGACACCTGTGGATCTGAATGTGGCCATTTCCTCGAATAAGTCCCTCAGTACACCGAACAGCGTGGTGATCCGGGCGGGGCAGTCCTCGGCGGCATTCTCAGCTCAGGCGCAATCGTCCAAGAACACGACGGTGACGGTGACGGCTTCGCTAAACGGGGTTTCGGTGAAGACGACGGTGACCATTTCGAGCACGGCTCCGGCGGTGAATGCGCCTCACCTGACGACGTCGATGGACCGGGAGCCGGTGGAGTTCGAGGTTTCGGCTACGGATCCGCAGGACCTGCCGGTGACGGTGGCTGCCGGTGCGCTTCCGGCCGGCGCCAGCTTCGACGCTGCTACGGGCAGGTTCCGATGGGCGTCGGGGGAAAGCAGACACGGGGATTATGCTGCTGTCTTCACGGCAACCAATTCGATGGGGCAGAGAACGCAGTCGCAGGTATTGATTCAGGTGCGGCCGGGACAGCCGGTGATCGAACAACTCGTACATGGGGCGACGGGATCGGTGGAGCAGGTTTGCAGTCCAGGTGCGCTCGCCAAGGTGGTGGGGGAAGGGCTGGTTTCGAGACGGGATGGGGAAGAGGCCCAGGTGTGGGTGAACGGGTCGTCTGTGCCGGTGATGCGGCGGACGGAGAAAGCGCTGCTATTCCAATGTCCGGCGGCGCCGGCGGGCGCGAGGCTGGGCGGTGGAGGTGCACCGCGGCGCGGCGGTTTCGAACGCTGTGGAAACGGTGATGGTGGATGCGGCCCCTGGAATTTTTTCGTTGGATGGAACCGGAAGAGGCCAGAGAGTGGTGATGCTCACGGAATTCCATCGCGTGGCGATGGTGCGCTCCCCGGGCGACGTGAGCCAACCGGCGACCGCAACGGACCGGATTACTCTCCAGGTGACGGGTTTGGGAGAGGATGCAAGCGCGAGCGGTGTGCAGTTGCAGGTGGGTGCGAAGAGAGTAGCCGCCGAATGGGTGGCGCCGGTCTCGCCGGGTGTGTGGCAGATAACGGGGCGGCTTCCGGAAGGGGTGGCTGTTTCCGACGCAGTGCCTGTGCAGTTGGTGATGGAGCGGTACGGGCAGGTGCTGAGGAGCAACGTAGTAACGATAGCGATAGAGGGCCGGGACCTGGGGATGGCGAAGGAATAGGACTTAGGTCCCAAAAATTTTCCAGAAGTACCATACGTACTGAAAGTATTTGGTATACTCGTACCAATTTAGGTGTAGTCTTCTCCCCAGCTTAGAGGTATTTTCTCCCTTTCTTCACCTCTTGGTGGTACGGCTAATTGAAAGGTCTGTTTGGGGGTTCCATGTTGATAGGGCCGCATTTCAGTGGGAATGATCTAAGCGAGTTTTAGGACCAGCCTCGAAAGCAAACACCCGACTCAAATTTACCTGCAACAAAAGCCATACTACAAGCACTGAGTACTATGAGTACTGGAACTTATTTACTAAAGGCTTTGTTTCATGCTATTTCCTCGATTTGCGATCGCTACCGGGCTTGTTCTTTTCTATTCCATTCCAGGCTGGAGCGCTGGTCTCACGCTCGCTTCCGGGTCCGCTCAGGCTGGAGCTACAATCCCTCTTAATCTTTCTCTTTCAGGCACTTCCACGAGTGTTTCGCCGGCCAGTCTACAATTTACGCTGGCTTACAATGCGCCGGATTTCAGCGCGGTGTCTGTTGCTATTGGAGCGGTGGCTGCAGGCGCCGGCAAGAGCATCTCGTGCAATCCGACAAGTGGCCAGATCATGTGTCTGGTGTTCGGGATGAATACCACGGGGATGGGGGACGGGGTGGTGGCGGTTGCCAATGTGACGGTTTCCACCACGTCCACCAGCACGAGCAGACCGATCCAAGTGACCGGTGTAATAGCTTCCACGGCGGATGGGACGGCGATTCCGCTCACCGCCACGGGGGGAGTTGTCCAAGTGTCGCCGACTTCGCCCCCGGTGACAGTATCCTCGCTTACATGCACTCCAAGTTCGGTGAATGCGCCGGGCTCCTCGGGCTGTACGGTTACGCTGTCGCAACAGGCTCCGACGGGGGGAGTGAGTGTGGTACTGAGCAGAAATAACGGGAGTATCACGGTGCCCTCCAGCGTGACGGTGGCGGCGGGTCAGAGTGCGGCGAGTTTCACGGCCAATGTTTCGGCTGTGGCGGCGGATAGTTCGGGTCAGGTGACCGCATCGCTGAATGGGAGCAGCCAGTCGGCGACGCTGACGCTGGTGAGTGCGGCGGCGCTGACGTCGCTCGCATGTACGCCTTCGTCGCTGGGGTCTGGGGCGTCGGCGACGTGCACGGTGGGTTTGTCGAAGGCTGTTGCGGCGAGCACGGCGGTGGCGGTGTCGGATAACAGCGCGAGTCTGACGGTGCCGGCGTCGGTGACGGTGGCGGCTGGGGCGTCGAGCGCGGCGTTTACGGCGACGGCGGGGACGTTGACGGCGGACAGCACGGCGGTGGTGACGGCGTCGTGGAACGGGGTGACGCAGACGGCGAGCGTGTCGCTGGTGAGCGCGGCGGCGCTGACGTCGCTGGTAGCTACACCGACAACCGTTGTGTCCGGCAACTCATCTACATGTACGGTTACCTTGTCCAAAGCCGCTTCGAGCAACACTGTCGTGTCGTTGTCGAGCAGCAGTAGCAGCCTCAGCGTTCCGGCTTCAGTCACTGTGGCGAGTGGTCAATCGAGCGCGGCGTTCCTGGCTCAGGCTGGTAGTGTCACGTCGAACCAAAGTGTGATGATCTCTGCCTTAGCTGGCGGGAGCAGCGTGAATACAACGGTTACAGTGGCGGCTCCCACGACCTCCACGGGAGGTCTGGTTACTGCTTACTCCTTTAATGAAGGGTCCGGCACGGTGTTGAATGATCTGTCGGGGAACGGCAATAACGGGAGGATCTACGGCGCTACGTGGACTACGAAGGGCAAGTATGGCAGCGCGCTGTCGTTCAACGGCGCAAACAGCTATGTGGATCTTGGCAATCCCGCTTCGCTGCAACTGACAGGCAGCATGACGTTGAGCGCCTGGGTCTACATTGTTGGCAATCCGCCCGATGACGGGCAGATTATCGCCAAGTCCGATAGTACGGGGGGATGGCAATTGAAGACGTCGCCGGATACCGGAGTTCGGACGTTTGGACTGATGGTGTCCTCCAACAGCAGCACGCCGGTGCAGCGTTACAGTTCGCGGAAGCCGGCCACAAAGACGTGGTACCACGTGGCGGGAGTCTACGATGCCAATGCACGGACAATGAGTCTGTATGTTAACGGCAACCTTGTGAACGGGACACTGTGGGGAGCGATTCCCGCATCGCAGTTCAATAACTCCGCTCAGAATGTGACCATTGGCAAGAGAGCGGGAGGGTATTACTTCAACGGCAACATTGATGAACTTCGTGTGTACAACCGCGCGCTGAGTCAAAGTGAGATCAAAACAGACATGGGCAGCGCGGTGACCGCAGCAGCAAGCACAATCTCGATGATGGTCAGCGGCGAGCAGATGTCTGTAGCTGGTGATCCTGTGAACCTGCACGTTGCGGCTTCGGACCAGACGCAGGAAGCCGTAACGCTTTCAGCTTCTGATCTGCCGGCGGGCTCGTGGTTTGACGGCTCCTCGGGCGAGTTCTTCTGGGAGCCGGGGAATGTGAAGCCGGGCTCTTACCCGGTGATGTTCCGCGCCACCAACTCCCGCGGCACGTCCGAAACACTGAAAGTGCTGGTAGAGATTGCTTCGGGCGCTCCGGTCTTGGAGAGTCTGCTCAACAGCACAACGGGGGCGGCTGAACAATCTTGTAGTCCGGGTGGACTGGCCACCCTGGAAGGCACAGGCCTGAGCAGAGTTGGCGAGGATGTCCAGGTGCTGGTGAACGGCAGTGAGGCCTCCGTGGTTCGGAGCACCGCGAAACGCATCCTATTCCAGTGCCCGAATATGGCCGCGGGGACACCGCTGGCAATTCAGCTGAGGCGCGGGGGGCAATGGTCGAACACGCTCGCGAGCGTGATGATGGAAGCGGCTCCGGGCGTCTTTGCGCCGGATAACGAAGAGGTGTTTGTCCCAGGAGGTGTGACGCAAACGATGTCTTCCGGCGAGGTAGCGATTCTGGCCACAGGGCTGGGTGCGGAGGCGTCGCAGAATCCGGAACGGATCCACGCGGTAGTTGGGGATGCGGTGATTCCAGCGACATCGGTGACGGCTGTCGCGCCGGGAATGTGGCGTGTCACCTTACGGACTGCCGCCGGGAATGCCGGGGACGGCGTTACGCTGCGACTGGTGGTGCGTCTGAATAGCGGCCGCGCGGTGGAGAGCAACACGGTGAACGTTGTACCGGAAGGCGGGAGCGCCGAGTTGCAGTAAAGGCGCGGCGTTCGGGAGTACTTTCCGGCTGTACCCGAGCTACTCAATTGCCGGGATGAACTCTCCCTTCCCAAAGGGAGAGTTCAATCGAATGTTACGGCCCTAAAATGAGCCATGGCAAGGATCACACCTTCCGCTCCGGGAAGGGCGGAAGTGCAGCAGCGCATCGAATCGCCAAGCAGACCCGATCGTCAAGATATCTTTGTTTATATTTTGCTGTTGACTCTTGGAGGCTTGCAGTTCGCCTTGAGTTGCAAGACATCAGACTTTGCGTTTGACTCGTATTATTACGAACTGGCCAAGTCTATCCTCGCCAAGACTGGATATGGATTCAATTCGAGGCCGGAGCCGATGGTGCCACCTGGATTTCCGGCAATGTTGGCACTGCTCATGGTTGCCGTCGGCCAGAGTTACGCTGTTCTGGTTCGGTCGATGGCATTCTTCACAACGCTGGGATTGACCGCCGCCTACAAATTACTCAAATCGGAAGAAGACGGGCGCGTTGCAGCGGTGGCGTGCCTGCTCCTGGCATCCTCGCCGAGCGTATTTGAATTTTCGACGAGAATGATTTTCTCCGACATGCCGTATTTTTTCACGAGCATGTTGTTGCTCTGGGCGCTGGCGCGCCTCGACTCCGCGAGGAGTCAGGCGAGGGCAGCTTTGTTGTGGGGGCTCTGCTGTGTGCTTTTGCTGGTATCGATTCTGCTGAGATCGACTGGCATTGCTTTGGCCGGGGGAATTCTCGGGTGGCTGACTGTTTCGCTATTCCGGGAGCGGAAAGTTGGCATGAGGCGCCTTGTGATCTTTCTTCCGATGGTTATAGCTGGCTTGGCCGTTCAGGCTGCCTGGATGCAGTGGGCGGCACGGCATCCGGTTTTGCAGTGGCCGGTTCATGGGTTTCAGGAAAGTTATGTCGCTCAGCTAAGACTCAAGAATGGGAACAATCCCGAGTTGGGAATGGCCACATGGCAGGACGTATTGCAGAGACCGGTTGAGAACGAGGATGGCATGGCGGCCTCCATGGTCAGCTTGTTCACACACAAACTGGTGGCGGGTGCGTGGTACTCACCGAGCAGTTTTATCCCTCTGGTGCTGTTACTAACCGGTTTGGTGTCTTCCTTTCGCAGGATGGGCGGGGGAATCACAGAATGGTACTTTGTCGCCTACCAATGTCTATTCCTGTTCTGGCCCTGGAACTTCGAGTTGAGATTCCAACTGCCGGTGGCGCCGCTGGCGTTTCTGTACATGTGGAGAGGCGGGGGAATTCTGTGGCAGCGGGTCCGGAACATGCCTCGTAAGGCGGGTGCGTTTGGCTTTGCGGCCGCAGCGCTGGGAATCATGGGTTCGGCCATTTGGGGTTGGCCTGTCCGGCATCCTGCCGCCGTAGCCTGCATTGCAATTTGGTTTCTGGCCGCCTGCCTATCGGTTGTGATTTTGGTGGGCGGACAGGGCGTGATGCGAAAGCTGACCTGTCTGCGGGAAAGCACCGTGTCAGCGAGAGGAGTGCGTGTGTCTGCAGGGGTATTGGCCGGAGGCATCGCCGTGGCCTGTATCCTGGCGACGGGCGTTTGGGCGGAAACGGTGGTGGGGTTGGAGAACTTGCGCACGGTTCCGGAATCAAATCCAACCATAGAAGCGGCGGAATGGATTCGAGGGCACAGTGTCTCGGGCGCTGTTGTGATGGCTCGCTGGGAGGCTCTAGCCTATCATTACAGTGGGCATCGGGTGATATGGTTTCCTGCCTCGACGGATCCGGGGTTGCTGATGGCGGGAATTCGCCGCAATCATATCCGCCTCATTGTGGTAAGTGAGGAGGACGACGGTCAAAGCTATTGGAAGCCATCAGACAGCCATTGCTTCAAGGTGCTTATGCACGCCTATCCGGGGTTATTCCGCCAAGTTCAGCAAGGACCGCACGAACAGGTTTATGAGTATTTCCCTGGTGGGATGCCTGTGACGTGACCGGGGATGGACCCTCACGGAGAAGGTACAACAGCCGTGGCCATGTTGGAGTAAGAGCTCTCCATGCCGGTGTTGTCGACGGCGGTGACTACGTAGTAGTAGGTTGTGCCGCCTTGGACAGAGCTATCCGTGTAGTTGAGAGTGCTTACCAGGGACGCAGTGACCTTTGTATAAGGTCCGCCGGAGGCAGTTCCGCGGTAAACGTTGTAGCCCACAACATTCGATGAGGTGCTGGCCGCCCAACCCAGGGTTACGGAGTGGGGAGTGGTTGTGACGCCGGTGACGCAAGGTCCGCCCAAGGCGGCGTTCACGAGCCGCTGTACAACGATGACGTTGCACACCCCAGTGCCGTAGATGTTCGCGGTGCAGGGCGCTAAGCCCAGGGACATGTTTACTCCCAACTGGACGTCGGCGACGTTCACCGATGAATCCTGGTTCAGATCGCAAGACGAGATGGTGGAAGTTGCGCCGAGTGGGGCGTTCATGTCGGTTTGAATTTCGGTCAGGGAGAGGGCGCGGTTGTAGATGCGGACTTCATCGATGATTCCGTTGAAGTAGAATCCACCACTGCGCCGGCCGATGTTGACGTTCACAGCAGAGTTGTTGAATTGGGAAGAAGGGATGGTTCCGGAGAGGACGCCATTGTCCAAAACGCCGTTGACGTAGATGTTCAATGTCCCCGCGGAGGCGTTATACACCCCAGCTACGTGATACCAGGTGTTCAAGGAACGGGTGGTGGTGCTGTAGCGCTGAGTTCGGGAACTGCTGCTCGGGGAGACCGCAACCCCGAAAGTGTGGGTTCCGGTATCGGGACTCGTTTTGAATTGCCAGCCGGAGGAGCTATCGGATTTGGCGACGATCTGGCCATCATCCGCCGGATTCGCAACCGCATAGATCCAGGCGCTCCAGGTCATGCTGCCAGTGAGCTGTAAGGACGCAGGGTTGCCCAAATCCACGTAGCTGCTGGAGCCATTGAAGGAAAGGGCGCCGCCGTACTTGCCGGTGGTCCAGGTGGCTCCGTTGATGGTTCCGTTATTTCCGTTTCCCGACAAGTCGGTCACGGTTGTTCCGGAGCCTTCGTTGAACGAATAGGCGGCGACGAGGCCGCTGGTCTGTGCGAAAGCGGGTTGCGGAGTGAACCAGGTGGAGCAGAGTACGCTGGCAAGTAGGATGTTAAGAAGACCGACCCATCGATGAAGAAGACTCATTTGAGGTAACCCCGATGTTCTAGCGCAGGCCATGGTGGAGATGTCTCTCCGGCGCCAAAGCCGCGATCCAGACAAGGACGTGGTGGTTGATGTACCGAGGAATTGCAGCCCGGCATACAATAGACCCAAAGTAATGGTACTACCCCCAACACGTTCCTCCTATTATCAGAAAACCCTAGACGGACCGCAAGGAGTAGCTTACAACTTTGGAGGGGGAGCGTGGGGGGCTTTCCTCTCGCAAAATTTGGGAGCAAGTCTCAAAAATCGTCCTCGAAGAGCAGTTTTCAGAGGGTTCCGCGGGCTGGGCAGATGACTGTTAAGCTTTTGTAAGAGAAGTAAGTTAGCGGATGGGGAAGGAATTGGAGCGCAAACTGCTCATCAGGAGTCGTCAACAGAAGAACAAAAGGATGTGCTCCGCGTGTGCTTGGACGGGTGCCAGTTAATCGGTGATCGATTATTATTGGTTTCTCCAAGTATACGAGCCTCCTTCCGTTTGGAACATGGGTACTATTCCTAACCCCATTGGTGTTCTGATTGCCGAATGGCAAAGCTGCCATGCCTTGCAGCGGGCGCTCGAGTCCAATCGAGAATTCCGGGTTGTCGGGAAAGCCGCCGATGGTCCTACTGTAGTTGCCATGACCCGCCGATTGAGGCCTCAGGTGTTGATGCTCGATTTGGCTCTACCGGAACGGGAGGAACTGACAAGCATCAGCCAGGCAGAGTTTTCGCCCGCTGTGGTAGCCATGGTGGATTCTCCCGACCGGATGCAAATTGTGGAGGCTCTGCGCCTGGGCGCTGTAGGGATCGTTTCCAAGGGAGCGGCGCCCCGGGTGTTCCGCACCAGTATTCGTATGGCGAGTGAGGGGCGCTACTGGATGGACACCGAAACGATCGGTATCCTGGTGGAGGCGTTCCGCGAGTCCCTGCCGCGTAGCAATGGAAACGGGGCAAAACCGCCTGTGGTCTGTGACCTGACGGCGCGGGAGTTGGAGATTGTGGCGCGAGTCGCCGCCGGACTTTCCAATCGAGAGGTGAGCGAGGAGTTTGCCATCAGCGAGCGAACAGTCAAGCATCACCTGACGAATATTTTCAGCAAGGTCGGCGTGTCCAACCGCGTGTCCTTAGCGCTTTTTGCCACCAATCACCACCTTACGAAGGGCCAAAGCTGTCCGTCAGATCTTCGACGGCAGACGAGAAGAGCGGATGTGTCCCTCTAGGCCGGTAACAGAGGAAATCGCAGACGGAATGCAGTTGGGGAAGGAACCGCGGCTGGCGGTGCGGCACGGATGGTTCCTGGTGTATTGGCTTGTGTCGCTTCTTGCCTTCCGGGGATCTCTGAGAGACTTGGTGGCGTTGTCGTGGCATGACGAGCGCTACTCGCATCTCATCCTCATTCCGGTGATCAGCCTGTGCCTGGTCTGGTGGGAGAGGCAGCGGATTTTCCGTCAAACCGGATGGAATCTGCGTGCTGGTGCTGGTTTGTTAGTAGTGGGAATCGGGATGTATGCCGGTGCGCGGCTGCTGCCGGCATCCGTCATCCAGTCCGGCGTAATCTTGGGAGTTGTTCTGGTCTGGATCGCGGGGTTTGTGTTTTGTTACGGGATGCAGGTATTGAAAGCCGCCTCGTTCCACGCCTGTTTTCTCCTTCTGATGACGCCAATCCCGGTCAGCGTGGTGGACAGGATCACGTATGCTCTGCAAAAGGGATCCGCCGAGATGACCTATGCTCTCTTCAAAGTGTTGGGCGTGCCTGTGTTCCGGCAGGGTTTCACGTTCGCCTTGCCCAACGTTGCCATTGAGGTGGCGAGGGAGTGCAGCGGCATACGATCGAGCAATGCGTTGTTTCTCACGAGCGTGCTGGCGGGGTATTTGTTTCTGCGGTCCGGATGGAAGAGAGTGTGGCTGTGCCTGGCCACGGTTCCCATTGCCATATTCAAGAACGCGGTGCGGATTGTGACACTATCGTGGCTGGCCATTTACGTGGACCGGGATTTTCTTTACGGTGAACTCCATCATCGCTGGGGGTCGCTTTTCTCCCTGGTTGCTTTGGCAATCCTCATTCCGCTGCTGTTGCAACTGCAAAGGTCAGAAAAACAGGGCGCCAGGCAAGAGGCCGGCGATTGAGATGTCAACACCATCACAAGAGGGTAAGAATTCATGGGTTTGAAGTTTCCAGGTAAGAAGCTGTGGGGTGCGGTCTTGGGAGCAGCCCTGTTGGCTGCGTGTTCCAGAGATCCGGTCCAGCAGCGGCTGAAGTATTTAAGCAGCGGAGAGAAGTATTTTGAAGCGGAGAGATTTCAGGAAGCCTCGATTGAGTTTCGCAACGCGGTGCAGGCGGATCCGAAGTCGGCGGAAGCGCACTATCAACTGGCCCGGGCCTACCTGAAACTGAACAATCCGCGGGCGGCATACCAGGAGTTGAAACAGGCCCAGCGTCTGGCGCCGGCGGATACGCGGATCGACCTGGAGTTGGCGGGATTGCTCATCGCCGGCCGCCAGTATGACGAAGCGCAGACGATCGCGCAGAAGATTCTGGCCGCGGACCCGAACAACGCGCAGGCTCACGTGATCCTGGGGCAGAAGTACGCCATGACACAAGACTTCCCGAACGCCGTTTTGGAGATCCGGAAAGCGATTGATCTGAAGCCGGGGAGGGTGGAGAACTACACGGCTTTGGCGGCACTGCTTTTGTCTTCGGGAAAGCCGGAAGAGGCGGAGGCCGCGGTGAAGAAAGCGGTGGAGGCCAATCCGAAGTCTCCACAAGCGCATCTGACTTTGGGGCAATATTACTTCTCGCAACGCAAGATAGCAGAGGCGGAGGCGGAGATGCGCGCCGCGGCGGATCTGGATGCACGCGCCGTGATGCCGCGGCTTCTGTTGGCGAGGATCTATCTGGCAACAGGCAGGGCAGCGGAGGCGGAGAAGCTTTATGCGGATTTGAAGACGGCCGCGCCGGAGGATCCACAGGCGTATCAGGCTCTTGGGCTGTACTATGCCGCGACGGGACAGAAGGAGAAGGCTCTGGCGGAATTCCGGTCGCTTGCGGCGGCCAAGCCCAAGGACAATCAGTTGAAAGTGCTGCTGATTGGAACGTTGATCGATCTGAACCGGATGGAGGATGCCGCGAAGCTGGACCAGGAGATGCTCAAGGCGGATCCCACCAATATCCAGGCGCTGGTGTTGAACGGGCGGATCCTGATCGCGGAGGGGAAATACCAGGACTCGCTCGAGGCGCTTCAGAAGGCGATCAAGGCGGAGCCCAATTCTCCGGAAGCGCACTATCTGTTGGGTGTGACGCAGAACTCGCTGGGCAGTTCGGACGCTGCGAAGACTTCTTTCGCCCGGGCGCTCGAGTTGGCTCCGCAAATGAACGATGCGAAAGTGGCTTTGTCGCGGCTGAACATCAAGAGCGGCTACGCGGACGAGGCGCTGAGACTGTCCACGAGCGCTTTGGCGGCGAATCCGAATTCCGTGAGCGCCGCGCTGGCGAGCGCGCAGGCATTACTGGCAAAGGGGGATACCCAGCGCGCATCGGTGCAACTCGAGGAAGCGCTGAAACGGGATCCCGCGTCTTCAGCCGGTTTGGCGATGTTGGTGAGTCTCAGCGCGCGGCAGGGCAGGCCGCAGGAAGCGGTGCAGCGGATTTCGGCTCTGGCGCAGAAGGAACCGCGGAATGCGGGGCTCAATATGCTGCTTGGCATGGCTTATTTCAACCTGGGGGAGTTGGCCAAATCGGAAGCCAGTGTGCAGCAGGCAATCGCGCTCGATCCAAAGACGAGGAACGCATATACGATGCTTGCCAACATCGCCTCCGTGCAGGGCGACGCGGAGAAGGCGAAGATGCACTTCCGGAAGGCGATCGAGGCGGATCCGCGCTTTGTTCTCAATTACATGGCTCTCGATAGCATCTACGAGAAAGAAGGGAACTGGGAAGAAGCAAAGAAGCTGTGCGAGAGGGCGCATGAGGCGGCGCCGGATGATCCTCTGGTGGCGAATCAACTGGCGTATCTCTATCTGGAGCACGGCGGCGACGCCAACGTGGCGCTGTCGCTCGCGCAGCAGGCAAAGCAACGGCTGCCCGATTCACCCGATGTGGCGGATACGCTGGGCTGGGCCAATTATAAGGTGGGGTCGCCGCAATCGGCGGTGGCGCAGTTGAAGGAGTCCACGCGGAGAGCGCCGAAGAATCCTCTGTTTCAATACCACCTGGGGATGGCTTACCTGGCTTTGAAGGAGTACGATCTGGCGGGGCAGTCTTTGAGGTTGGCGCTGAATGTGGACCCCAGGTTTGCGCAGGCGGGGGATGTCAGGGCTGCCCTGGAGAAGCTTTCGAAGGCGCGGTAAGGGCAGCTTGGCGCGGGAGAAGGCGGACCTCTGGAATGCAAAAAGCCCCTGCACGGAGGCAGGGGCTTTTGGGTGAGTTTTTGTGCCGCTGGATCAGACGGCGCGAATCAAACGCTTGCGGAAGAAGAAGGCGAGGGAGAGGATTACCAGGATGTTGAAGCCGAGCAAGGTGGCGGCTTCGGGCTCGTCGGTTCGGACAACGATGAATTCCTGGGAGGTACTTTGACCACCCGGTTTGATCGATGATGATGGGGTGTAGATATCGACATTGGCGTAGTCGCTTGGCTTGAGATTTGCCGTGGCTGTCTGAGCATCCGTAAGGTATTGCCTGGCGGCGTTATATAGTGTGCTACCAACGCCGAGAGCATTGAATGCGGGGTCATAGAACAGGCCCCAGATGGCGAAGCTGAGTTCGCCGGCTATTGTGCGTCCCGCGCTGGTGCTTTGGTCAACTGCGAGCAACTGCTCGGCGAGGTAGGCGGCGGTGACGTAGTCTTTCTGCTGCTTGAGGGGATCGCTTTGGTCGAACTTTACATCTTGGGACGCCGTGGCTTCATCCTGAAGTGAGGCGACATTGGTGGCCACAGCCTGGAAGGTCTGGCCAATGTAGCTCTCCGCCTGCCAATTGTCACAAATGGCGAGCACCGGGACGCCGTCGATGGTCGCCGTGTAGGGACTGGTGTAGACGCCAGCCATCGAAGCGCCGCTCACACCCGTCAATTTAAATGAGACGGTACCGGCGAATGCGCCAGAGGCGAGAGCTATGGTTGCCAGTCCCAGCAGCCACGAAGTTCGAACGATGGTTCGCATGAATTGTTCTCCGAAATATCACACTGGCTTGTCGGAGGAAACACTCCGCTTGCCGTTTCTAGCTCTACTTAGGGAGCTATGAGTCTATCTTCAGCCGGTTCGGGGAAAGAATCAATGGGACTATAGGGCAAAGACCCGAGGATTTTAGCGCCCCGAATACTAGTACTGCTTTGGCAGTACCTTGGCTGGCGGAAAGAATTTCGCACAATGTGCAAATTCACTTCACACTCCGAGGCGTTTGCATCGACAGAAGCGCTGAAGGATAGGGAGATGTGCATTGGCAGCCGGATTGCCTCAATACATCCGCCGATGGCTGCTTTCTTTTTTGGACAGAGCAAGTGCATGAAAGAGCTCGAGGGCATGGTTGCCGCCGCTGCTCCGCTGGAGATTCCGGTGTTGATGGAAGGGGAGAGTGGGACGGGGAAGGAAACCCTGGCGCGACACATGCACTGTCTGCATGGTGGGCCAGGGGATTTTTTGCGGCTCTATTGTGGCCGCGAGGAGCCCTGGGAGAGTGTAGGGAAATGGCTGGAACGGGCTGGCGCCCACGGGGTACGCACTTTATTTCTGAAGAACGTCCAGTTGTTGCCTGGCGCCTTGCAGGTGGGACTGCTGCGCGTGCTTCAGGGAGGAGGCGAGAGCGGGGTGCGGTTGATTGCCAGCGCAAACGAAGACATCGAAAGCCGGGTGAGGCTCGGGGAATTCTCGGCGGATCTTTATTTTCGTCTCTCCGCCTGTAGGTTGAGAGTGCCGCCTTTACGGGAGCGATGCGAAGACATTGCGGCGCTTTTCCTGTCCTTGCTGCCGGAGGGTGCTCGCTGCAGGCTCGACCCTGCGGTGGAGCGGGCTCTGGCCGCATATCCCTGGCCTGGAAATTTCTGGGAACTGGAGAGCATGGCCCGCAGTTACGTAGTGGCGCCGGAACCGGAACGCCTGGTGGCGGAACTGGCGAGGCGCGCCGAGGCTATGCGCGGACGTCGGCCTGGTGGGGAAGAGCCGCCCCCGCTGCGAGAGCAGGTTCGACAGGCGGCCAAACGGGCAGAATCGGAGATTATTCTCCGAACGCTGGAGCAACACCGGTGGAACCGCCGGCGGGCGGCGAAGACGTTGAAGATCAGTTACCGCGCCTTGATGTACAAGATGAAGGCGTTGCAGGGTACCGTATGGGAAGGGGCCGAATGAGAACCCGATTCCTGAGGAGGATCGCATCGGTGTGCCTGCTGGCGGTGCTGGCAGGGGGGAGCAGGGCGCAAGGCCCGTCTACGTCCTCCCTACAATCCACTGCGAGCCCTCTTGGGCGCGGTCAGCAGGGGTGGAGTATTTATAACGTTACGGGGTCGTTCGGCTACTCGACGCTGGCGTTGCCCCTCGAATCGCAGGCATTCAGCCTACAGCGTCTGGAAAGCGATTATGATGGCACGGCTTCGGCCTCGTTCGGGTATAACTACAAAGGCGAGAAAGGAGCGGTTTCGCTGCTGTACTCGCCATCGTTCGTAGGCAGGGTTCGCTATTCGGATCTCAATGCGTTCAATCAATCGCTGAATTTGACGGCGTCCCGGCAGATTGCTCCGCGGTGGGACCTCTCTGTGTCGGTGGCGGGGTCGGATACGTCCCTGGACCAGGCGCTGTTCACGCCGGCGATTCTGAGCGGTTCCACCGCTCCGGTAGCGACCTTGGACGATTTGATGCGCGCGACCAGCGGCGGGCAGTATACAAGCGATCAACTGGCGTCGTTCCTTACCGGGACGCCGTATGTGGTGACGCCTTCCCGGAGTCTGGTCTTCGGCACCAAATACTTCACCACCGGACTGAATACCAGCCTCAAGCATCGTTATTCGCCGCGGTTGAGCTTCGAGGTCAGCTTGGGCGCGAGCCGCACGCAGACGCGCAACAACTCGCAACAAGACCTGCAAGGGCAGTTGAACTTTCTGATTCCACGGATGACTTCAGAGCAAGCCGGCGTATCGATGGACTACTCTTTATCGCCGCGGACGCAGATTGGGGTGCGGGGAACCGCCAGCCAGATCGATTCGACACTCGGGCGTTATATTGTGGGAAATGCGCGTCTGTTTGTGAGCCGGAAGCTGACGCCGCACTGGTTTGCGAGCGCATCCGCCGGGCCGGCTTTCCTCCAGATTTTACGGCTCGGGTTGCTGGCCGGTTTTCAGAACCAGCCTTCCGGGCTGGGATACGCAGCCGATGGAAACGTTGGCTACACGGTGGGTGACCACAGTTTCATGGCCTCTTATGCACGGTCGGTGGGAGACACGTTCGGATTTCAATCGGCGTCTAACGATTCGGCGGGAGGATCGTGGCAGTGGGCGCCGGCAGGGAGGTTGTGGGTTCTTTATGCGAGCGGAGGGTTGCAGCGGATGCGGGGCGGGGTTTATGGGGACGTCCAATTTGCGCAGGCGAACGTGGGGCTGGCGCGGTATCTGAACCGGCAGTTTTCCATGAATTTCACCTACGGCTATGTGGACAGGCGGACGGGAGGAGCGGCGGCGGCAGGGATTTTACAACAGAATCTGAACGGGTTCAGTACGCGGGTGACGCTGGTGTGGAGTCCAGAGGGGCAGGTGGAGAGGCCGGCATCGCGGAAGGCCGCGGGTGGAGGGAGCAGCAACGCGCGAACTTCGCGGTGAAGCCCTACTTTTTCTGAAGCTCGCACAGGGCCCGCCGGCCCACCAGTAGAGGAAGGAACTCGCGAATTTACCGGCCGGCGAGGCTCCGTTGCGGGAGCGAGTTTCTTAGAAGGAGGAGGGCCCAGTCATTGGCGCCTGGGGCAGGAGGAGAAGTCCAGGAAGTTGTGGCGGCGTGGACAGGGGGGAGAGAGGTCTTCTGGCCTGAGGCTGCGTTCCACCACACAGCATGGTAATCGCCCGGCTGGAGTTGCACGGTGACTGTTCCGGCATGCGGGAGATAGACGGCGTAGAGTTCACCGGGTTTGGCCAGGCAGTAGTTGCCGTTGTTCACCAGTTCATCATGAGGTTCGGTTTTCCACCAATCGAAACTGGTGAAGAAGTCGACCATGTGGGCGTAGCCCTGGAACATGGTCATGGTGTCGTCGCCACGGCCGTTCATCCATCCGCCGCCCGTATCGGGCCACACGTTGGTTCCGCGGCGTGAGGTCTCGCCTGCGGTCTGGTATCCACCCGCCATGACGATTTCCCAGGCCGTGCGGCGGAGAACATCGGCGGACTCGGAGCCGGGTCCTTCGGCCCATAAGGGGTAGTGATCCTCGTAGCCGTATTCTTCGTTGGTTTGCGGAATGATGCGGCCCAGGCGCTGCTGCTCTTTGCGCTGCGCCAACATGAAGGCATGCTGTTTTCGGGACCACTCCTGGAATGAGGTGAAGTCGAACCAGTCCGAGGCGCGGTCCTGGTGGATGTTGTTAACGGGGTGGCTGGTGGCGAGGTGCTGGTAGGGGTCCCACTGCTTGATCAACGTGCCGGTGTCGTGTGTCCACTGGTCGCTGCGGTATTGGTCGAGATCGTCGCCGAGGTCCCAGGTGATGTTGGAGAAAGCGCTGAAGCGAGCGATGGCGTAGCGGATGAATTGATGCTCGTCGGCGCTGCCCGGGGCGGGATGGACGCGGCTGTCGTTCATATCGAGAACGAGAGAAAAGATGAGGTCGCGGTCGCGGGCGAAGCGGAGGGCGCGCTCGAATTTCTGCCAGTAGGAGACATCGAACCGCGTGTAGTCAAAGCCTGGATGATAGATGTCTTCAGACATGCCCAATTCGGCGATGGCATCGAACAGGTTTCGGGCAATGCCCAAGCCGTAGCGCTGGCCGGCGCGGCCCAGATAGTGGAGATAGCGCACACCGTTGTCAGCGAGCCAGGGTCTGAGGAGCGGGGTCCAGGCAGGCCCGGCCATCACCGGTTCGCCGTAATAAATGCTGGTGCGGCCGGCAATGGTCACACGCATGCGGTTGATCTTGAGACGGTGGAGCCGGTCGAGGGTGGACTGGATGATCTTTTCGTCGCGCCAGCCGAGGAGCCAGTAGGCAGTGGTGCCGTTGAAGAAGTAATGCTCGCCGGTGCCTTCCCAGATGAAGTGCCAACGATTGCGGGGATCGATGCGGATGGGGCCGCGGCGGTGGCCGTCGCTCACATGAAACGTGCCGGTAGAGGTTCGGCGGGGCCATCCCTGGTGAAATTCCACCGAGTAGGTATAGTCGCCCGGCGCGGGCGGCATGAAGCGGATGCGGTAGATGCTTCCGTCCTGTGAATCGCAGAAGCCTTCCACCTGCCAGCGTTTGCCTGTGGCCGGCAGTTCGAAGGTTCCGCGGATGGATGCGCCGGTGAAGGGATTGGGTGGATGGGGAGCGGAGGCTTGGGCGGTCAGTTCGACGAAATCGTAGGCTTCGAGGTTCTGGGTGGATTGGGTGAAAGAAACGGACCAGGGAGGCAATGCGCGGCGGACCAGGACGGCGAACACCGCCAGGATGGCGAGCAGTAGAAGAATGCGGGAGCGGCGCATATTTCAGTCAGGGTATCAGCCGAGGTGTTTATAGAGTAGATTGCCCGCCGAGCAGAGCAGCCGGTCAGGGAGGCGCGAGAAGATGTGCCCGGCGATTTGCTGTTTCCAACGCGAGGTGGCGGGAGCCGGCGGCGCCGTGGAGAAGCGGGAGTACGTTAGCAGGGAACGGGTAGCGCCCCAACGCTCCTTAAATGTGAGAAGGCCAATGTTATCGAGATCGGAGCGGCCGAAATCGAGCACGCGGAGATTGTCCAGCCTGGCTTCCTGGATGGATTTCCAAAACAGCAGGTGCATTCCTCCGAGCGGATGGAAGCGAGCGTCGGAGGCACCGTACTTGTAGACGAGAGTGTCCTTGTGGCGAAGCGTGAGGATGGCGGCCACGGGTTCGCGATCTTTGAACGCAGTACGGATCTTGAGGGTGTTGCCTGAACAGGCGATCAGGTTTTGGAACCAGCGTTTGGGCTGAGGAGGCAGGTGATGGCGCTTGCGGGCGAGAAGCAGGAGGCGGAAGAAAGCATCGAGCAGCGATTCGGACCGGCCTTCTTCGTAGGCAAGGCCCTCGCGTTCGGCGCGGCGGATTTTGCGCTGGATGGAGTCCTTGTGGCAATTGCGGAGCAGGGTGTCGAGACTGGGGGTGAGATCGAGCTGGTGGAAACAGAAGGTGCCGCATGGAAGGAACGGGGCATTGGGAGTGTCGAGTTGGCACAGTGGCCGCAGCTCGGCGTAGCGAAGATGATCCCGGCGGGCCTGTTGCGCGACAGAGGAGAGGATGGCTTCGAGATCCGCCTGGCGATCTACCAGCGGGTCGCAGTGGTCCGAGAAAGGCAGCGATACCAGGCGGTGTCCTGTCAGCCAGCTATCGACGCGGCAAAACACAATGCCATTTTGCAAGGGGGCATCGGGCGGAGATGTGGTGAAGACGAGAGGCTGGTAGCCGTAGGTGCGGTGAAGCGCTTCGAGCCAGGGGGGGGTGTGAAAGACGGAGGATCGGGGATGCCGTTGCAGGAACTCGGCCCAACGAGGGTCTGAGAGCGGATTCAGGAGATAAACGTCATTTTCTTGTGGAATGCGAGGGCGCTCCCTGCTGTTTCCATAATAGGATTCCTTCGTCCCGCTGAATGGCAACCAGGTAGAGACTGGACTGGTTGAAGCGGGCCGGGATCAGGGAATCCAAGGGGAGGTTATCTCCGAGCGCGGGTAGCGGCGATTCGTGAAGGTGGCCATTGCTGTTGGCGAAGAAGCGCCATTCGCCGCTTCTGTCGACGGTCAACACATCATCGAATCCGTTCCCATCGAGATCGGCAATCGCGCCGCGAAAACCAAACAGGCTGGTCATTGGATCGGGTAGGAAGGGAGAGTCGAGGTGTTCGAACACGGCATTGCCCTGGTTGATCAGCACGCGGAAGCTGTGGGTGGACCAAATGGCGAGGTCGGGTTTGCCGTCGTGGTTGAAGTCGGCAACGGCGCCATCGAAGAAGGCATGGGTGGTGAGATCTTCGCCCGCACTCCAGGTTTTGTCCTCAAACTTCCAGCCGCCTCGGTTCAGGTAAAGAACGGGAGGCTTGTTATCGCGAAGGATGAGGATGTCGAGCCGCTGGTCGTGGTTGAAGTCGGCGAAGATGGCTTTGCGGGCGCGGCCGGGATTCTTTCCAAGGCCGGCGGAATCGGTGATGTCGGTAAATGTACCGTCTCGATTGTTGCGGTATAACCGGCTGTCCGATCCCTGGAAGTCATTCGGGAAGGTGAAGACGGGCTTTTCGGGCGGGTGGTTCAGATCGGTGTAGGCGGCGGCCAGGAGATCGGGGAAACCATCGCCATCGAGGTCGCCGAGAACGACGCTGGAGTAGAGAGTGCCGGGGGAGGTTCGCAATCCGGCTTTCTTCGTCACGTCGGTGAAGAAATGCTTGCCGGTGTTTCGGTAGAGCGTGATGCCTTCGGCCCCGGCAAGGAAGAGGCTTCCCCGGCTGCTGTGATCGTAGTCGCCGAAGGCGGCGGAAAGGCTGCCTTCGGGAAGCGTGGTTCGTGCCGAGATATCGTGAAAGGCGCCGTTGCGGATGCTCTGGAGGAGCAGGCCGGGCCGGTCGTCCGCGGCGACATAGATGACGGGGAGGCCATTGGCGATGTTTCCGGCCGCGGCGGACCTCCGCATGAGCGGGACCAGGTTTTGCTTGGCGTAGGCTGGGGTGTAATCAGCGGCACGAACCTGGGCAGGATGATCGCCCAGGTCTTTGTTTGGCGCGTGGTGGCCGCGCAGACCGGCGAACTGAGCGGCGCGTGAGAAGGCGAAGCGCTCCGGGTGCGGCTGCTGAGCCAAGGCAGCGCACACTGCAATGAAGGAGATCCAGCGGGTCATCTACGGCAACAGGCCGAAGGCGGTTAGTTGGGTTTGAGTGAGGACGTAGACCCTGCCGTTGGCGACGAGAGGAACGGTGAACTTCGACGTGGCGCTAAGCGTATCCCTTGCGCCGGCTTGCGTGTTGTTGTAGAGTTCCGCCGCCAGGCTGGATGTCGAATAGGCGCGTAGCGTGGCTGCGTTGGTGCTTGGCTCGGCGACGGCGGAGTCATTGCGCTGGATGGCCCACAGGATGCCGTTGGAAGCGCCGTTGCTGGATACTGCCATCACTGCTCCCGGATAGGGATAGATGACCGCGGAGGTAGACGTTGGCGCCGTACTGAGAAGCCCGTTGGTTAACTGGAAAGCTTGCAGGCGGTCGTTGATGGGTCCGAAATAGACAATTCCGTTAAAGTACACGGGCGCCGAGTAGTTGCCCGGTTCCGGCGTGCCGTTCGGGAAGATGTTACTGAGGGACTGGACGACACCGCTATCGTTGTTGGAGAAGTGCCCCATGTTGTCACGGTCGACCAGGTAAATGGTCCCGTTCTTGCCCGCGCTGACAACCAGGTGAGGATGCGAACCCGGCTGGTCTGGAAGGAGCAATGGGCCAGACGAAGCCAGATCCCAGTTGTTGGAATTCATAATGGACTGGTCTTTGGAAGTAAAGTAATCAACCACGACGCCAGAGGGGCTAAGTTTGATGAAACTGTCGCCGTATTCGGTTCCGCCGGTGTTCGCGTTGAAGCTGCCGTTGGCCGTGTTGAAGAAGATATTGCCGGAGGAGTCGGCTGCTGGCCCCAAGCCACTCTGCCAGATACCGGATTGGGAGCCGTTGGGTGAATCGCACCACGCCATCGTTTGCTGAAGAGTTGTGGCACTGTAGCCAAGCACCCAGCCGTGATAAGGCGCCTGATCACCGTGGCTGGCGAACGCGATGTAGATGACTCCGTTGCTGAGCAGCAAGGCTGGCCGCTGATTGTGCCGGAGGGAGTTGAACTGTAGAACGCCACCCGAGGAACCATCGCCCGTTCCCGGCACGCTGGCCTGGAGGATGACCGGACCGCCGAACTTTTCCGCGCCGGTGGAGAGATCCAAGGCATGCAGGCGGTGGCGATAGTTCGTGGAGCCGCCGGAGACCTCCTTGGTCTTGGCGACGACGTATATCGTGTTCGAGGCAATGTCGATGACCGGAGTGCTGGTAATGCCGATTTCGGGAAAGATGTCGCCGGTTTCGCCGGTATCGGCTGCGGGGACGGTGGTGATACCTGCTGCCGGATTGATGAAGCTTACCTGCCAGAATGGGGTGGTGTTTCGGCCATCGGCATCAAAAGCATAGACGCTGTCATGCTCGGTGGCGACATAGACGACGTTTCGGAAGCCAATGCCGGAAATATTCACGTTTGCCACGTAGAGCGGCGAGGCATGCGAGATACCGTCGGTGGAGAAGGAGAACAGCTTACCGAACTGGGTGGAGTTGACATTGGCGGGGGTGAGAACGGTTTCGTTGGAATTCACCCCGGTCCGGAAGTTGTCGTTGTGCATGGTGAAGGTGACAGGGTAGTTGGAGATGTACACGGTGGCGCTGGCCGTTTGCGAAGTGGAAGTATTGGCGGTGACCGTGTGAGTGCCGGCGGTGGCGGGTGGTGTATAGAGTCCTGTGGAGGTGATGGTACCCGAGGCCGTTGACCCCCCAACAATATTGTCGACAAGCCAGGTGACCGTTCCACTTCCATTGAGAACCGTGAATTGTTGCGTCAAGGTGGAGGTAAGCACGGTGACCTTAGGACTGACGGAAAAGCCGGTGCCGGTGCCGGTGAGCGCTATGGTCTGCGGGCTGGTAGGGGCATTATCGGTGATGGTCACTGCCGCGCTCCGGGTACCGGTGGTGGTCGGGGTGAACGTGATGTTGATGGTGCAATTGGCGAGAGGCGCAAGGCTTGCCGGGCAGTTATTGGTTTGCGAAAAATCGCCGGCGTTCGTACCTGTGACGGCAATGTTACTGATGGTGAGGGACTGACTGCCGGAGTTGGTGAGCGTGACCGGCTGAGCGGCGCTTGAGGTACCAGTTGGCTGATTGCCAAACGAGATGGTGGTGCTGCTCAGGCTGACCGCCGGACCAGCGGGCGCCGAACCCACAGGCGTGTTCATGTCGGCCTGAATTTCCGCTTGCGAAAGGGCGCGGTTGTAGACGCGAACATCGTCGATGGTGCCGATGAAATAATAGCCGCCCTGCCGCCTGCCGATATTGGCGTTGATGGATGCGGGGTTGTTTTGGGAGGCCGGAACGGTTCCAACGAGCGTGCCGTTGTCCAGTGCCCCATTGACGTAGATATCCAGCGTCTGGCTGGCGGCGTTGTAGACGCCGGCAACGTGGTACCACGTATTGAGGGAGAGAACGGTCTTACTATAGCGTTGGATGTTGCTGGTGCCGTTCGAAATAGCAACCCCGAACGTGCGGACCCCGGTATCCGGCGTTGTTTTCAGTTGCCATCCGTCGCTGCTGCCGGACTTGGCAATGATCTGGCCGTCGTCGGGCGGATTTCCGGTAGGGAAGACCCAGGCGCTCCAGGTGGCGCTGGAGGTTAACGGGAAGGCGCTCATCGTGCCGAGATCCACATAGCTGGTGGTGCCGTTGAATACCAGGGCATTGCCATTGCGTCCGGAGGTGGTCCATGTGGCGCCTTGGATAGTTCCGGTCAGACCGTTGCCGGAGGAATCCGCGGTGGTGGTTCCGGAACCTTCGGAGAATCCGTAGGCGCTGATCAAACCGGGATTGACGGCGGGAGTTGAGGCGGTGGCAGTGGCGGAGTAGCCGCTGAGGTTGCCTGCGGCATCGGTGGCGCGGACACGGTAGGTGTAGCTCGAACCGGCAGTCAGGCCGGTGTCGCTATAGGTGATGCTGCCGGTGGAAGCGATCTGAGTGAAGGTGGAGCAGCCAACGCCCTGACAGCGCTCCAGGAGATAGGCGGTCACGGCGGTGTTGTCAGTGGATGCCGTCCAGCTTAGATTGATTTGGGTACTGCCGGATGCGGTTGCCGTCAGGTTGGTGGGAGCGGTGGGCGGCTGGGTGTCCGTCGCCGGTGTGGAGGCGGTGGCGGTGTTGGAGTAGGCGCTGAGGTTGCCGGCCGAATCGCTCGCCTGCACACGGTAGCTGTAGCTTGTGCTGGCAGTGAGACCCGTGTCGTTGTAAACAGTGCTGGTGATGTAGGGAACGATCACGCTGAAGACACAGGAGGAGGTGAGACAGCGTTCGATGGAATAGCCGTGAAGGCCTCCCGCGTCGGTGGATGCCGTCCAGGTGAGGTTGATTTGAGAGGAACTGGCGGCGGTGGCGGTGAGGTTGCTTGGCGCCGTGGGAGGTGTCGTATCGACGGCCTGAGTGACCGCTGTCACTACGGAAGAGTAGTTGCTCAGGTTGCCGGCGGCATCGGTGGCGCGGATGCGATAGCTGTAGCTGGTGCCTGCGGTGAGGCTGGTGGAATTGAAAGTTGTGGAGGTAGTGGTACCGATCTGCGTGAAATTCGAGCAGCCGGCGCCCTGGCAGATCTCCACCAGGTATCCGGTTACGCCGATGTTGTCAGTGGAGGCGGTCCAGTTGAGGTCGATTTCGCTCACGCTGATGGGGGTGGCCGTGAGGTTGGTGGGTACCGTTGGCGGCTGTGTGTCGGAAGTGGCGCCAATGGGGGTGTTCATGTCGGTCTGGATTTCGGCCTGACTGAGGGCGCGGTTGTAGATGCGGACCTCATCGATGATGCCGTTGAAGTAGAACCCGCCGGTGCGCCGGCCGATGTTGGCGTTGACAGCAGAATTCAACTGGGAGGCTGGCACTGTTCCGGACAGGACACCGTCGTTCAGCACTCCGTTGACGTAAATATCCAGGGTTCCGGCGGTGGCATTGTATACACCCGCGACGTGGTACCAGGTGTTGAGGGAGCGGGTGATGGCGCTGTAGCGTTGCACAGGGGAACCGCTGGAGTTGGACACGGCTACGCCGAAGGTGTGTGTCCCCGTGTCGGGGGACGTCTTAAATTGCCAGCCGGAGGAGCCATCGGATTTGGCAACGATTTGTCCGTCATCCGGTGGATTGGCAGCGGCGTTGATCCAGGCACTCCAGGTCATGCTGCCGGTAATTTGCAGGGCGGTGGGATTGCCGAGGTCGACATAGCTGCTGGTTCCATTGAAGGAAAGGGCACTGCCATACTTACCCGCCGTGGTCCAGGTGGCTCCGGAGATTGTGCCGGTGATGCCGTTGCCGGAGGAGTCGGTGACAGTAGAGCCGCTGCCCTCATTGAAGGAATAGGCGGCTACCAGGCCGGAGATGGTGGCCAGAGTAGTGGCACTGGCTGTATTGGAGTAGGAACTGAGATTCCCCGCTGCATCGGCGGCCCGCACCTGGTAGGTATAACTGGTATTCGCAGCCAGGCCGGAGTCGCTGAAAGTGGTTGTGGTGGGCGTGGCGATCTGGGTGAAGGTGGTGCAGCCTACGCCTTGACAGCGCTCGACGCGATAGCCGGTGACGCCGGTGTTGTCCGTGGAAGCCGTCCAACTGAGGTTGATTTGACCGGCTCCGGTGGCGGTGGCGGTGAGGTTGGTAGGCGCCGTGGGAGGTTGGGTGTCGGGGGCGGTAGTGGTGGCGGTAGCGACATTCGAGTATGGACTGAGATTCCCGGCGGCGTCCGTCGCGCGCACTTGGTAACTGTAGCTGGTGCCTGCTGTCAGGCCGGAATCACTGAAGGTAGTCGTAGTGGGGGTAGCGATCTGGATGAAAGCGGTACAGCCGGTGCCCTGACAACGCTCGACGCGATAGCCGGTGACACCGGTGTTGTCCGTGGAAGCCGTCCAACTGAGGTTAATCTGGGTTCCGCTGGCGGCGGTAGCGGTGAGGTTGCTAGGTGCGGTGGGAGGTTGGGTGTCGGGCGCTGGCGTTGTTGTGGTGGCGACGTTCGAGTAGGAGCTGAGGTTGGAGGCGGCATCGGTCGCCCGCACGCGGTAGCTGTAGCTGGCGCCGGCGGTCAGACCGGAATCACTGAAAGTGGTGGTGGTGGGAGTGGCGATCTGAGTGAAGGTGGTGCAGCCGGCGCCTTGGCAACGCTCGACCAGATAGCCGGTAACTGCGACATTGTCTGTAGAGGCTGTCCAACTCAAGTTGATCTGACTTCCGCTGATGGCGGTGGCGGTGAGGTTGCTAGGGGCGGTGGGAGGTTGAGTGTCAGGCCCGGATGCTCCCAGGGGAGTGTTCATGTCGGTCTGGATTTCGGCCTGACTGAGGGCGCGGTTGTAGATGCGTACCTCATCGATGATGCCATTGAAGTAGAATCCACCAGACCGCCGGCCGATATTGGCGTTGACGCTGGAGTTGTATTGTGAGGCGGGAACTGTCCCTGATAAGACGCCGTCATCCAGAACACCATTGACATAAATATCGAGTGTGCGTGCAGTGGCGTTGTAGACGCCGGCGACGTGGTACCAGGTGTTGAGTGCGCGAACGGTGTTGCTGTAGCGCTGTGCGTGGGAATTGCTGCTGGCCGATATCGCAATGCCGAAAGTATTGGGGCCGGTGTCCGGGGAGGTCTTTAATTGCCAGCCGGCGGCGCTGTTGGACTTGGCGATAATCTGCCCATCGTCGGGAGGATTCGCCGTGGCCATGATCCAGGCGCTCAGGGTCATGCTGCCGGTGAGCCGGAGCGAGGTAGGATTCGCCAAGTCGATGTAGTTGCTGGATCCGTTGAACCGCAAAGCGCCACCATACTTGCCGGCGGTCCATGTCGCGCCGGAGATCGTGCCGGTGTTGTTGTTGCCCGAGAGATCGGTGACTGTCGTGCCGGTTCCTTCATTGAAGGAGTAGGCGGCAACCAACCCGGTGGTTTGGGCTGGCAGCGGTTGGGGGGTGAACGTCGCAATACTGATAAAGCCAAATGCCATCAGTAAGGGGATGATCCTGTCAGCCAGGCGAGACGTCAAGTCACGTGACATTGCTTCCTCTACATTCCTCATGGATACGGTTACCGATGTTGTTGGAGATGGGGATCACGCCAGTCCCTTAATTCGAGAATCTCCACCTGCTTGGCAAGAGTCACTGCCCCGTGTAAACGGGAGTGAGTGCTTACCACGGACTGTGGCGCGTTGTGCAAGTTAGGTAAACGGATCAAACCGAAACCGGGGCGTTCTCTTCCGTAGGAGAACGTTTCATCAGTTTTGCAAAAAGGTCGAGGTAGAGATCCTTCTCCCCCATGACATACAAAAGCATCCCCAGATAGACGCTGAGGAGGAGGGAGCCTCCCAGCAGCAACCGAAGAAGTGGGGACAACAAATGACCGTACGAGAATTGCACCACGAACGCAAGCCCCGCCGCTACGAGGCCGGAAATCAAGGGCCGGCTTACGGTAGCGAGAATGTCGCGGAAGGAAATAACAGTGCCGTGGACGCACCAGGCAATATGGGGAAGGGCCCACAAGGTCATCACGGTGGAGTAGGCGAAAGCCACACCCTTGGGACCATGCGACAACCCAATGAGATAGCCCGCAATCACTAAAGGGGCTAGCACGAGAGCAACTTTGAGGCTCCGGCCGACCATCCCTAGGGCAAAGAGGAGCCAGGCGAGGGGATTGATCATGGCAAAAATTAGGATCGTTGGTGCCAGCAATCGGAAAATGGGAATCGCCTCGTGCCACTTTGGTCCGAGGATGACGGGGATCAAATCACCGGCAAAGAGAGCACAGGCAATCGTGACGGGAATGGTCATACCCAGAACAAGAGAATAACCCTTTAAGAAGTATTTCCTGAAGCGGCTGGGATCGTCCTGAACCCGCGATAGCGCCGAAAAAGCTACTCCACCCGCTGCGCTGTTTAAATTATCTGTGGGGATGCTGATGAGTTGATAAGCCCTTCCATAGATACCGAGTGCGCTTGCACCCCAAAAGCGGCCGAGAAGAATCTTTTCCAAGTTATACGCCACATAGACAACAAGAACATTCAATGTAAGGGTACCGCCGAAACGCATCATGGAACGGAGTTCAGTGCGTTTAGCGGGCGGCCCGGGAACCCATGCCGTAGCCATCCAGACGCCGATGGTGGAGACCAAAGGGGAAGCGACGGTCATGCCAACGATCGCCCAGTATTTGTAGCCGGCGAACGCCATGCCGATTCCAATGGCGATGCTGACTACGAGAGCGATGATCTCGATCACCGCGGCTGCGGTGAAGCGCATCTGGCGTTGGAGGAGCGCGGAATGCTGAACTCCGGCGGCGTTGAAGAGGAAACTGACCGCCAGCACAGAGGTTACCCAGACGAGGCGAGGTTCGTGGTAGAAAGCAGCGATCGCCGGCGCCAGCAGCAAGGACAGAAGCCCCAGGACACCGCCGACCAGCATGTTCACCCAGAAGAGCGTGGAGAGTTGTTCCCCAGAGATAGTCTTACGCTGAATGGTGGCGGTGGAAAGCCCGAAATCCTTGAAGAGGTTCAACACTCCAATGACGGCCGTGACCATGCCGACAAGCCCGAAATCCTTTGGATCGAGGAGTCTGCCTAGCACCATGAGCGAGCCAATGCGCAGACCGAAGTTCGCTGCCTGGGAGCAGATCTTGGCGAAGCCGCCGCGAATTGTCTTTTGCGTCAGATCTTGCATTGCCAATCAGAGCACGATCTTGCGGCAGTAAAACGCTTCGGCATAGCCACTGGGAGCGTTGCATTCCATTCCTCTGAGCCGCATGAGAGAGAGGAAAGTGTCCTGCTCGAACCAGCGCTTGGCGTGCTGGGATTGGAAGGCCTCGATGAGGTATTGAACCTTCCTTTCGCACTGCTCTTTCTCCAGGGGAACAAACAGTGCGGGCTGTCCCATGTCGCCGTCATATTTCGGGATCTCGTATTCGAGAATCAGGTGATCGCGAAACGTATTCCAGGTCAACTCCGACAATAAGCGGTGATCCTGATGGGCATCTTTCCGGTTATGGGTGAAGATGACATCAGGAGCAACCGACTTCTTCAATTCCTCAAAAATGGTCTTTACCTCGGCTCCCACAAACGGCAGGAAGCCGTCGCGAAAGTCCTTCAGCAGCGGCCCGCGGAGTTTGGCTCCCGCAAACAGCTCAGCCGCGCGTTGCGCCTCTGCTTCCCGGATTCCGGTAGCGCTGAATACTACCCAGTGAATCGAACAGTTCGGGTAATGCTCGGCCAGCCGGAGGATGGTACCACCACACCCGATTTCGATATCGTCGGAATGGGCGCCCAAGCACAGGATCTGCAGCGGTGCAGTGGCGTCTCCACTAAGGCTCAGATGGATCATGCGCCGACCGGGACGGCAAGCGAGCCGTTAGAAACCGAAACTGGCGCTTTCTGCCAAACCTTCCACGGCGCCTTGCCCTGGTTTAACTCCTCGAGAGACTGCTTGTCCTTGAAGGTGTCCATGCACTGCCAGAAGCCGGTGCATTTATAAGCCAGTAAAGCCCGCTGATCAATGAGCCGTTGAAAGGGCTCGCGCACCAGTTCCTCGCCGGGGTGGATGTAGCGGAAGATTTCATTGCGCATGACGAAGAAGCCGCCGTTGATCCAGATATCGGATTGCGTGAGCGCGGAGACGCCTGCAACGGCGCCCTCAGGAGTCACCTGGACGAGGTCGAAGCTCGCTGTGGGCTGCACCAGGAGAAGAGAAGCAACGGCATTGGTTCGGCGGAAGGCATCGATCATCGCTGGAAGTTCGAGGTCGCTCAAACCGTCTCCATAGTTGGCCAGGAACATCTCCTCGCCATCCAGATGGGGCTCGACGGCTCTGAGCCGTTCGCCGATGGTGGCATTGAGGCCTGTCTCGACGAACGTAATGGTCCAGTCGTCGATGTCGCGGTTGAGGAACTGGATTTTCTTGCCGCCCTGCGACCAGACGAAGTCGTTGGAGACGGATTCGTCGTAATGCAGGAAGTAGTCTTTGATGACGCTACCCTTGTAGCCAAGACAGAGAATAAACTCCTTATGTCCGAAATGGGCATAATACTTCATGAGGTGCCAAAGAATGGGCCGTGAGCCGATCTGCACCATGGGCTTCGGCACATCGTCGGCATAGCCCCTCAGTCGCATGCCGGCTCCGCCGCAAAAGAGAACGACTTTCATTGGTTCCTCCTCCCCGTGCCCTGTTCCAGCCAACAGGCTTCAGGCGTGCACGCCGAGCAGTTCCTCCAACCAGGTTTCCGCGCGGAAATGACGGTATTGCTCGGCACGCAGTTGATCGGCCACACGATCCGGCGGAAGCGTCACGTCGTCATAGGTGATGACGGCGTCCTTGGGAATATCCCGCAAAAGCTTACAGCCTTCCACCAGCCCCTCGGGCAGGTAACGCCCGCTGCTCATCTCTTCGACATTCACCGCTTCTCCATAGGTCATGTACATGCCGTAGTCGTCGAGGATTTCCCCAGCCTTCAGATCGCGCTTGGCAACGGCGCAAACCTCGACGACGGGCCCTCCGAGCGGTTTGGCTACGGAGTCGCGGAACAGCGCTACGCGCGCAATCGCATTGGGCGCCTCGAAGTGAACAAGATGATAGGGAATGAAGAAGGAATAGAGCGGCCCTTCGCCCATTTTGTAGAGATTCAGGTAATGCTGCTGCTTGGGGTCGGGGTGCTCCGCAAGGCAGTACACCTTGGTCAGCGGCGTACCCACAACATAGTCGATGATGCCGCCAAGCTGGCGGACCTTGTCGATGTCATAGAGCGAGCCGATCTTCATGACGTCGCCGCGATACTCGAGGCCGCGGGACATGCCGCGGGATTGCACCTTGAATCCGGTGGCATTGGCAACGATGGTCTGTTCGAAGCTGATCTTCGAGCCGTCGGCGAAGCTGGTCACCATGGCCGGGTTCTGCCCCCAACGCTCGGCAAATCCGCGCTGGGTGGTGGGATTGCGGTAAGGATCCTGAAGCCCCTTCACATTCCCCATCACGCGCGGAATCAGCCCGAGACCCTTCACCCAGCGGTAAAGGTTCATCTGTACGCCGGGCTCGTCCCCTTCGCAGGCCGACAGGATGGTCCCGTATTTTTCGGCGTAAACCTGCAAAATGGGGCCGATAGTGCCGTCAACCTCGGCGTTCATGAGAACTACGTCTTTCCCGTGCTGGAAGGCATCGAGAATGACGCGCGCGCCGAACTCGACCGAGCCTGTCACGTCCACCAGCACGTCAATCTGCTCCGAGCGCGTCAACAGAAAAACGTCTTCTGTGACCACAGGCTTCCCGGCGCGGATGGCGTCTTCCACCTCGCCCTGCCTGGTGGCCACAACCGCATCCTCGCGGCCGGCATAGGCAAACATATCCACGGCTCTTTGGGCGCGGCGGTTGAATGCCGCCACCATGCGCATTCCGGGGACGCTGTTGATGATTTGATTGGTGAGTCCCTGGCCCATGAAGCCGGCGCCGATGCTGGCAACCCGAATCGGCCGGCCTTCCGCCTCGCGAGCTTTTAATGCAGTGTCAACAATGATCATGGGGCATCCTCTTCCTGATGCGGCTTACAGGCTCATACGCCTTTTCAATTCGGTTTCCTGCGCTTCCAACAACTGCCAGGCCTGATCTTTTTCGGAGATTACGGTGAGGGGAAGCGGCCAGGAGAGTCCAAGCCGGGGATCGCTATACATCAGTCCGCCCTCCGAACCGGGCGTGTAAAACTCCCCCACCTGGTAGCTGGTTTCGGTTTTGTCGCAGAGGACTTGGTAGCCATGCGCGAAACGCTCCGGAACGTAGATGGCGCGATGGTTATCCTCAGTGAGCTCGACTTCAATGTGCTGCAAATACGTGGGGCTTTCCGGACGCAGATCGACGATGATGTCGACAATGGCGCCGCGAGTGCAGCGTACGGTTTTCGTTTCAGCAGCCGGAGGAAATTGAAAGTGCATTCCCCGGATGGTGCCCTTGTGGTGATTGAAAGCCACATTGGCTTGGGCAATGGTGGGCTTCAGGCCGTGGGCTTCGAACTCTTTCTGGCAGAAGGCGCGGGCAAAGAATCCACGATTGTCGCTGCGCGGCTCGATGTCGATGATAAAGGCGCCCTTCAGTTTGGTTTCGGTAAAAATCATAGGCGGTAGATCCTTAGCGGGAAACCACTTCCGCCGTCTCCTCCTGCCAGCGTAGGGAGGCATCGAGACGGCCGGATTGGAGGAGGCGCTGGATGTTCATGATGCGCGCATAGCGGCCCTGTTCAAGGTCAGCCGCGGTGAGCCCGACCGTACGGTAGGCATCGTAGAGTTCCTGGGCTCCCTTGCGGGCAGTCCATTGCGGGCGGAACCCAGGCACCATGCGGCGGATTTTGTCGCAGTTGACGCGGTAGCAGCGCTTGTCCGGTCCGCCGCCAGGGGCATATTCCACCTGACAGCCGGGAACGGTTTCGGAGACGATATCGGCGAGTTCCCGGATACGGTAGTTTTCCTCGGTCTGGCCGACGTTGAATGTCTGGTAATGGACCGCCTCCCGAGGCGCTTCGAGCACAGCCAGAGCGGCGCCGATGATGTCCCGAATATGGACAATGGGGCGCCATGGCGTGCCGTCGCTCTTGATGAAGATTCTTCCCGTGGTGCAGGCGGATGCCACCAGGTCGTTCAACACGACATCCAGCCGCAGGCGGGGCGAGGCGCCGTAAGCCGTGGCGTTCCTCAGGAAAGTGGGGCTGAAGCTGTCATCCGCCAGCCGTGCGACATCGCGCTCCACGAAAACCTTGGATTCGGCGTAAGCGGTGACCGGGTTGAGCGCTGCCGTCTCGTCCAGGAAGTCGTCCCCGGCCGCACCGTAGGTACTACAGGAAGAGGAGAAAACGAAGCGGCGCACACCCGCTGCTTTGGCCAGTTCCGCCAGGCGGACCGATGCACGGTGATTGATATCGTAAGTAAGACCCGGATCGAGGTTGCCCAGCGGATCGTTGGACAGGGCGGCCAGGTGCAGCACTGCATCGAAGCCTTCGAGATCGGCCTGGGCGAGGTCGCGAATATCCTTGCGAACTTCTGGAATCTGCGGGACTTCTCCAAAATCACATCCGGCGAATAGATCAGTGTCCATGCCGGCAACTTCATGGCCCGCGGATTGTAAAATGGGCCCGGCGACGGCGCCGATGTAGCCTTTATGGCCAGTCAATAGAATTCTCATGAAACGGGAGGTAGCCTTTACCGGGTATGTGAAAGCACTTCGCAGTCCAAACCCTATGCAGGTTTAGAAGGCGTGTCCTATGAGCGGGTTAGCGGAACGCCGGGCGGAAAAGAGGCTGGATAGGGAAATCCCAAAAATTAGGACTTGTGGCTTGGAATCGTGGTAAGTGCAATGATCTCAGCGAAATTCGTAGATAAGACGGTCGTGGTCGAGCACGGCGTAGGCAAGCCGGGCACGCTCGCTTCCCTTACCTTGGATGCGCCAGGAATTCCCTTCCTGGACGAGTTCCATCTCACTCCGCAGGCGCCACCAGCCGGCGACTTCCCGCGGCAAGGCAATCCAGGTTTCGCCTTCTGCCCGGAGCTCGGTAAGATATTGCAGCAGTTCGGTATAGACACGCCGTGCGGCCTCATCGATGATGTAATCCGGATGGATGAGGAAGCTCATGAGCCCGTGTGCATTGCGGATGCGTGCAATCTGTTCCTTCCATAGCCGGGTCGAGTAATCGTTGAGAATGTGGAACAGGGTGTAGTCCTGGGTGGTGGTGACCGGGAGCTCCAGAATGCGGCCGATGAAAAACGGCATTACCGTGCAGCAGCCGCCTTGTTGCGGGTCAAAATGAGCCACATTGGGGATCGACATGTCGTAGTCGAGGTCTAGTGCATCGTACCAATCGATATTCCGGTACATCACCGCCGATCGGAACCCCAGGGCGCCATATTGCCGGGCATAACGGTTGATCCGCTCGGCCCGCTTGAGGAATTGCTTCCGGTTGGTGAACAGGTGGCCGTCGTGATTGAGATCGTGGATGTTGATCTCGAACCCGCGTTCTCGAATGCTGGGCAGAAACGAATCGGGGATCGGGTAGCGGAGTTCAGGGACGATCTGGAACGAACTCTTGACCGCAAACGAATCGTTGAGATCCATCAGTTGCCGGCAGAACTCGACGCCAGCCGCAGTTTCGACGTCGTGGGTCAGCATGGTGCAACTGGGAGCCCCTTCGGGCCAGAACCAGATGAAGGGCATTCTGCTGATCTTGCCGGCTTTCATGGCAAAAATCAGGAGCTGATCGAAGACGCTTTCGACGGTTCGATCGACCGGCCATTTGGGAAAAGGGATGGTGTCCCGGCTGCGGAAGTATAACTGTTGCAGATGCTTACGGACGGGGACCGGGAGGAGCGGACGGAGCAGGTAGTAGGCGTTGCGGAAGAAGCGATTCGCCGGCAGAGGCTGTTCGTCGCCGGGAGAATCGGCGAGATAGCGCTCGCAGCGCAGATTATCGATGATTTGGAGAGGATCGAAGGGAAGAGGAACGGAGTGGGCGCCGTTTAGGGTCACATACCGGCGGGCGTCGTGGAGGGGGTCCGTGACGCGCTGGGCGGGGGTGCCGGAGGCGCATTGCCCGTAGCAGATGACACCGGGGCTGAATTGGAAGTAGCCGGAGGTGGGGGAGAGGGTGCCGGCGAGGGGGAAGTTGGCGAGATGGAGTGGGCAGCGAAAACGATCGGCTAGGAGCTTTTCGGCCTTCTGCCGGGAATTTGCCGAATCGGAAGTTCTCGACACACTCATTCGCTCTTTCCGATGCGCTGATAGAACATCGAGAACGACTTCGTCGACGTGCAGCCGCCAACAACCTGGAGAACCGCATCTGTGGATTCCGGCGCCAAGTGGAATAAGGGTACCAAATATTCCTTATTGTCGGGTCTCCCCACTTCGGAAAGGCGCAATACTACGGCTTCCCTTCCTCAACAGCTTGATACACCGATAGTGGTGTTCGGATCACCTTGCGCTGCGGACTTCTCTTCATAATCCACTTTGGCGAGTAGATGTGCCAGAGCCTTAAACATAGTGCCTTGCCCCCAGTGAAGCATCGGTGTCTTCACCGTCTTCCATCCCAAATCGCGGTAATAAAAATGGCCGTCCGGTGCCTGCATGTGTCCAATTGTCCACTGGGCAACTTTCATCGCCAGTTCAAGCGAATCGCGGCTGGAATCAGAAAACAACGCCAGCGTGTCGATAGCTTGGGCCGCACACTGAATATCTATCGGATCGGCTTTGTCATGGTAGTACTTTGGGCGGCCGCTCTCTTCAAAGAAATGACGTTGGAAATACGCAAAACCCCGCTGAAGGTTCGCCTCGAACTCCCGGTCGCCGGTGCTGTCGATATAACGTTTCAGGCAATCCAGGTTGTAGCCCGTGTGAAAATTGTCGATCCAGTGGTACTTTGACGCCTCTCCGTAAAACCATGCTCCATCCGCATTCTGCCGCGCGCAACTGTACGCCATAGCTTCTTTAGCCAGGAGGAGCGCAGACTCATCCTGAGTGTGGGCCCCTACCCGTGCAAGCAACGCCGCACCCAACATGTTGGAATTGTGAATCGAACTCTGCATGGACGGAACATAACTCAGACATGTCCCGCGGCTCGTCTGTTCCCGCGGCAAACCCTTCACAAATTCTGCCGTGCTGGTTGCTACAGCAAGGTATTTAGGGTCTCCCAGCACCTCGTAAGCCTCCAGGAACGCCAGCCCAATCAAGCTGCTCCAGACAATGGTGGGCGTATGCTTCGGAATGGTGCCGGCCCGCGTCGAGAACGAAAAATGGTTACCCCAGCAATAGTTCTCATACCCAGGTGACCGGTTTTCTATCAACCAATCGAAACAAAACCCGGCACGGCGGCGGTACTCTTCCAGGCCCGTCAGCGCGTACATTTTGACGTAACCCCACCCCATGTATCCCATGCCTTTTGTGGAGGTGTGTGGCTGGATGCCGATCCACGGACGTATGTGGAAAGGCGTCCGTAACACAGCGGCAGTCAACAGTCGCCGCAGGAAGTGCGTGTGAAAGGTGCAGTAGCGAAGAAACGACAGGTCGCCATCGCCGGGATCGTAAGCCCGGTAGTCATGCTCCTCCACCCAGCGCGTCACGCCTTGGATGCTCTTCTCCAATACATTCTTCATGATTCGTTCGCGCCCGTCAGTTGGCGTAACAGCGCCACATATTTTTTCTTCTCCCCGCCCCAGGAAAACTGCTCCCGCAGCGCAACGGAACGCTCGCGGTACCGAAGGAGAACGTCAGGATTCCCAGCGATCCGGTCAAGAGCGCGGCTCAACGAGGACGGATCATTCCAGTCAAAGAAGATGCAGTCCTCCTCGCGGAAATAATATGAAATCGCAGCGCTTCGGACAGTTACCACGGGCAGTCCCAACGATACGTATTCGAGCAATTTCAATGGTAGAGCGTAGTTCGTGACAGAGGAGATCTCCAGGGGAACAAGTCCTACATGACAATGGGCGATTCGCTCAGGAATGGCGTGTACGGGGTAACTGCGGTTGTCGAACTCGACGACATGCTCGAGCTGCAGGGAATGAATCAAACCTTGCAACTCCGCGCTGAAATCTCCTTCGCCGATGATGGTTACAATGATTCGATCTTCATGCCGCACCTGCGCCAACGCTGTCATCAACGTTCGGAGTCCGGAGCGTTCCAGGATCGTTCCATGGAATACGAACCGGACCTTGCCTTCGATGTGAAACCGCTCCCGGAGAGGAAATAGCTTCTCGTCTGCGAAATTGGCGATTACTTCGATGGCCTCGGGCGCCAAACCATGCTTCAGAAGGATACCTTCCTTGACCGGGTGATGTACCGTAATGACTTGGCTGCTGTAGGCAGCGCTGAGCCGCTCCTGCCACAGAAGCAGCCGGTAAAAGAATCCTCCCTCCCGCCCTTTGAACTTCGAGGCGAACGTATTGGGCATCGGATCGTGAATGTCCAGGATGACTTTGCTGCCGAACAGTCTCGGAACAAGGGTGCTGAACACCAGGAAGTCGGGCATGTTATTGACATGAACGGCCCGATACCGCCGCTGGAAGAACAGGCCGGTGCTCTTGGCGAAACAGCGGAGAAAGAACTGCCCATACTCGGTGAGGTAACGGAGGTGTCCGCCGCCGCGATACTTTCCTTGGGGCAACCGGATTACTCGTACACCGCGAACCATCTCTTCCGGGGGGGTGCCAGGCTTGCGCAACGCCAGAAAATCGACCTCAAATCCTCCTTCCACGGCCGCCTCCGCTTCGCGAATGACGCGCGGATCCGACTCGTAATAGGTATAGGCCAGCATGAGCACCGTTTTCCGGCGCTGGGGGTGGTGGTTCACGAAACAATTCTCGACTCGAGTGCCCGGATGATGTTCCGGAAGTCGGTGACTAGCCCAGGATCAGCAAGGACGTTTTCCGGGTGCACCAGCAACACAATATCCCGGTGCCGGGCGTGGTCCAGGAGCCAGTCCACTGGAAACCTCTGGGTGTCCCGCCAGTGGGGCTCGAGCCAAAACGCCGATGGGAAGAACAGAAGACTAGGACTGCTTCCTTCTGGCTCCAGAGAGGGATCTTCCAGATTCCCGAGAAACACGCGTAGCGAAGCTTGCTGCGCCCACTGAACGTACTTCTCTGGTTCGTAAGGAGCGTAATGATGGAAGCCGAACTTAGCCTCTCCGGAGCCATGTTTGGACATGGCGGACACTTTCCTCTTGGTGTGTCGTTCTAGGATGCGCGTCTCCTCAAGGAAAGTGCCGTAGGAGCGGGAGTTTTCCAGGTGCAAGCTGATTTCATGACGCCCGGCGTCCAGCAGTTCAAGGATGGATGGAGAGGGGAGCGTGCAGCGCCGAAAGAACACGTAGGCGCGGGCGCCTTCCGCGTTCAGCCAAGTGAGCATAGTCCGCACCTCAGCGAGGTAGCCGAGACCTTCAATTGCGGGAAAATACAGGTCTGAGCTGAGCCTGCTGAGCAGGTGGCGCGCGAGCGGCCGCCGGCCGTAGGGGCGGTCGATATCAAGACGGATGATGACGGCCATGCAGGTCGGGGAGCTTCATCCCCTGCGGAGGAATGAGGCCCTGGCGGAAGTATGCCGTACTAAGAGATCACGAACCGCGAACCCCGGCTATCTCACAATGAGATTGAGATCGACCGCGGGCGCTGGCGGCGGAACCGAGACGGTGGCTGTTCGCGAAACACCGCTTAACTTTGCATTGATTGTTGCAGGTCCGGATACCATGGGTGATGTTGCTGGCGCCGTTGCCGTGAAGGTTCCTGTCTGTTGGCCGCTGGAAATTGTTACCGATGCGGGAACTGCTAGCGTTACAGTGCTTGTGTTAGAAACTGCAATGGTAGTGCTCGCAGTCGCTGCTCCCGAGAGGGATACCGTGCAATTGGATGTCTGGCCCAGATTCAACGTGGTCGGTGCACAGGATAGTGAACTCAGCGTTACCTGTGATGTCCCGCCGCCGGAACCTTGTAGCGGATGCGGGTAGGTGTAAGGAATATACTGCACTGTCCAAGTGTTTGGAGCGGAACAACGGTATAGAGTTCCTTGTGAACCTTGATCAGTAGCGAAGTATCCGACGCCACCTCCACTTTCATTCGTGTTTGTTGCGCAGGTCGTTGGACGATTAGCGAGTGTGCCGAATCCCATACCTATAGTGCCATTGAATGGGGAGGAAGGAGAGGATTGCGCGGAGGCGGAAACAGAATCGTAGTAATCTCTGTTCGCTTTAATGTGATCCGTAACGCTAGGATTTGTCGCATTCCACGGGTTTTCGATAGCGAGTGATACCTTGCCGTTGGTTGAGAAGTCTACATTATTCCAGGAATATATAGGAGCCAATATGCCGTATATAGGAGATCCACCAGACGGCGCTCTACCTGGTTGCATCCAGCAAGGATATCCCAAAAACGTGCTGCTGGGGGAAGTATTGCCATCGCGAGACTGCGTACCATTACATCGCCCGAGACTGGAGCTGTATCCAGCGACGCTCGGATCGGCGGATCGGTAGTGGGTTACTGAGATAGCATTGCCAGAAATCGGCGATGCGGAATGCTTAAATACGTTATTCCAAAAATACATCTCACCAGAACCTTGATGATGAACCAATCGGGTGCCATCCTGCCATGTCGAGTCGCCACCTTGGCGTTGAAGCACATTTTCGTAGACCTCGAAGTTCACAGTGCCGCCACCATGAGTTGTTCCATGTGCCGTAACTAAACAATTCCTAACCGTATTATGGCGGAACACTACAGCAGCACTATCCCATGCGTCAATGCAGCCACTGCCGAGATCAGTCGCGCTGTCAAAGTCATAGACGTTGTCCTCTAGGAATAGATTGTTGCTGGTACCCCTAACAGAGGTTGCCCACTGGCTGGGGTCATTAGTCCCCAGTACCTTCATTGACATTATGTTGTTAGGCCCACTGAAAGTGTTGTGATCGATTACACCAAAGAACTTTGCAGATGTAGACACTTCTCCAAAAAATACCGCGATGGAGCTCGTGGCCCAATTACTGAAAGTGTTGTGATCGATCCGGATATTGTTAAGAATTCCAGGGCCATAAAACCAGATGCCCATACCGGAGCCGTTTTGAAAGGTAAAGCCGGTAATACGATAGGTGTTAGTATTATTGCCAGTCAGGGCACCATTCATGCTAATAAAAGTATTACCACCCACGGTAACTATCGAACTTCCAGCGCCGGCCCCAGCAAGAGTGACACCTTTGCTATTGCTGATGTTGATGGTCCCACTAGTCCAGTTGTAAGATCCCGCGGCAAGAGTAATAGTAGCTCCGTCGGACGCACTGTCAACGGCGGATTGAACATTAGCAATAGTGCTTCCAGCCGTGCAGGTAAAGGCTTTACCACTTCCGGTGCAGCCGGCCTCCAGAGATAGGCTACTGAAAAGCCAAAGCAGTGAAGCAGCGATTATGAAGGAAAAATTACACTTCTGCATTATCCCACGATCCTTTCAGAACTGCATTGTCGCGAGTAAGGCTCTGGATAGCTCGCTTAGCAGGTACTAGTACCAAATAACTATCGGTCACATCGCACGCGCAAGACAGAGCGTAATTCTTGGAATCGGGGAGGGGGGAACAGCCTACAGGGAGAAGAAAAAGATAGTACTCCGTCTAGGGGATGAAACCCTGAACAAATGATTGAGGGAAGTATAGCAACTATTGTTCGGTTCGTGCAAGAGGTTTGTTGGGACGGGGTACGTGATCATTTACACCAGACAGGTTTGCGTGGGGAAGCTGGAGGGCTGATGCAGCATTCGGGCTCGAGGTGCCGTTGCGCCAAGGTCGCGATTTCAGAGCCTCAAGAACTGACTCAGCAATCACTCGGTAGCCATTTCTATTGGGATGCATGTCGGCTGCGGTTCGGGCGTAAAGCCGGTGATCGAGTGAGCTTCGAAGAGATGGCAGGGCATCCACATAAGAGATCTCGGAATCTGTTAGAAACTGAAACAACTTCTGTTCGGCGAGACGTTCGTTCGCAATTAGACTATCAATTACGGTTCCGAGCGGAAGACTTGGCTTATGTTCAAGATAGCTGGAGAAAACGCGTTCCTTCGTGGGAATCACGACGACCAGGAATTGCACATGATGGGCGCGGCAGATGTCGTTCATCTCCTTCAACAGCTCGAACGTGATCCGCATCCCCTCTTGAACTGTTGGACTCTTCTGATCGAGATTGCGAAGCAACCCCTTAGGAAGGAATGCCTCCAGGATGTCCTTTTCAGGAACAATCAACGATGTAGCTGAGTCGTAGAGTTGGGCTGCATGGCGGATTTGGGCTTCCCCCTGCACCTGCCCCATAAATGGCCCGTGAAACACGAGTTGATAGGTGAGGCTGTGACGGGACAGCCAGATGCGGATCTTCTTGTGCCAGCTCAATTCGGCTGGCGCGGTCTTCCAGATATCAAAATCGGCCTTCCCGGCAGGCAGCTTCCTCAAGTACGCCCAATGGTCCAGACCATATGTAATTAAGAATGCATTCTCAAAGTCGTCGCCCATGTAAAGGCCGCAGATGATCATTCGAGGCTTGAGCTGGAGTGCCTTGGTTTTGAGAAGATGGAAGTACTGATTTGGTCCGTAACCGCCCATCCCCATGTTATAGACTTGGCGACCAGTTATCCGCCCCAGCACGTATGGCCACGAGTCTTCCATCGTGGCTGTATTCCCATAGGTATGTGAGTCTCCAATTGCTACAATATCCGCTGTCTCTGGTACCCGACGGTTCCGGAAACCCCAGGCATCAAAGCCCGACCGCTTGATGGCCGGCGAGGGGGTGGCGCCCAGAATGCTGTCCTGGACCATTTCGACGGAGAGGTAATCCGCAGGATTCAAAACCAGCCGCGCTCCCACTTCGCACAGCATCAGTCCAGCGGCGCACGATAGGGCAATGACACTGAGGTTTATGAGAACTTGCTTCAGTTTCACGCTACAGTTAATCCAGCTTGAACTCAGACCGCCAGTCTCCGGTTTCCTTCAACGGCGGCTGGTCTTGTTTAGCGAGCACATAATTCCCTACCACCAGAAAATCCATCTCCGTACGCATGAAACAGCGGTAGGCATCATCAGGTGTGCAGACGATTGGCTCGCCGCGAACGTTGAAGCTGGTGTTCACAATCACACCGTAGCCTGTCTGCTTCTTGAATTGCTGGATCAGTTCCCAATAGCGGGGATTCGTCTTCTGGCTAACGCTTTGAATGCGTGCCGAGTAATCAATATGGGTGATAGATGGCAGATCCGAGCGGAGGAAATAGAGCCGTTCGTAGAGAGGCTTCTCATGGTATCCGTCCGGCAGAGGGATCTTGTTCTCCTCACAGATCGGCGTCACCAACAGCATGTATGGGGATTGCCGGTCTAGATCAAAGTATTTCCCGATGTCCTCCTCGAGAACAGAGGGCGCGAACGGCCGGAAGCCCTCTCTGTACTTGATCTTCAGATTCATCTTCTTCTGCATCTCGGGATTGCGTGCGTCCCCGAGGATGCTTCGGTTCCCTAATGCTCGGGGGCCGAATTCCATGCGGCCCTGAAACCATCCAACCACATTTCCGCCGGCAATCTTTGCCGCAACGTCTTCAGCAAGCTCCTCGAAATCATCGTAGTAGTGTGCCTTGGCGCCGCGTCTGTCTAGTGCATGTCGAATTTCTTTGTCGGAGAATTCCGGGCCCAGGTAGGCGCCGCTCATCGCATCTCCGCACCCGTTAACCCTGCGCTCGTTTCCGTCATGAATGTGCCAGACGGCGTATGCAGCTCCAACGGCTCCCCCGGCATCGCCGGCAGCCGGTTGAATCCAGAGATCATCAAAGATACCGGCTTTGAGGATCTTTCCATTGGCAACGCAATTGAGGGCGACACCACCTGCTAGGACCAGGTATTTACTTCCGGTCAGCTTGCGGGCCGTACAAGACAGGCGTAGAACAATCTCTTCGGTAACCTGCTGAATGGCCAGCGCCATGTCCATGTACACTTGTGAGATCTGCGACTCCGGTTTACGGCGTGGTACTCCGAAGAGTCGCTCCCATCGCTGCTCATTCACCATCTTGAGTCCGGTGGCGTACTCAAAGTAATCCATGTTCAACACGATGGATCCATCCTTGCGGATGTCGACCAATTCGGTAGTGATCTTCTCCTTAAACTCCGTGGTGCGCTGCGAATCCGGATTGCCGTATGGGGCCAGGCCCATTAGTTTGTATTCGCCGCTATTCACCACGAAGCCGGTGTAGTAGGTGAAGGCGGAGTAGAGCAACCCCACCGAGTGGGGGAACTGCAACTCTCTCAGAATCTCGATCTCTTTGCCCTTGCCGTGGCCGATGGTCGTCGTTGCCCACTCCCCAACACCGTCCACTGTAAGAATTGCGGCATCGGGAAAGGGCGATGGGTAGAAGGCACTCGCTGCATGGGACAGGTGGTGCTCCGGATAGTAGATCGGCAGGCGGGCATCTCCCAGTTTGGAAAGATGCTCGTCTAGAAGATTCTTCATGAAGAGCTTCTCTTTGATCCAAACCGGAATGGCAGAGAGAAAGCTTCCGAGCCCACTGGGTGCGAACGCATGGTACGTCTCGAGGAGTCTCTCGAATTTGAGAAACGGCTTATCGTAAAACGATACTGCGGCGAGGTCCCTGTACTCCAGGCCGGATTCCTCTAGCACGTAGCGGCAGGCATGGATGGGGAAGGAGGAATCGTGCTTCTTCCGTGTAAACCGTTCCTCTTGGGCGGCAGCCAAAATGTTTCCGTCCACCAGAAGAGCGGCGGCGCTGTCGTGGTAATAGGCTGATATCCCGAGGATCGCCCGTTGCATGATTGCTCCTTTCTCCACAGTCCCTGGCGGCGTGGGAATACCGTAGATTCAAAACAACGTGTAAATAAACGGCGCGATGGCGGATCCGCCGGCAAATACAATCAGAGCGCCAAACATCAATAAAATCATGATGACGGGCAGTAGCCAGAACTTCTTTCTGTGCTTCAGAAACCCCCACAAATCCTGTAGAAACGACATGGCGATTCTCCTTTAGCCCTTAGTAAGGCTTCTCCAGATCACGAGCTGCGAACGTATAATTTCTCTCCCACATCACAGATTCCTCGCTCGCCTTGAAGGCACGCAGCTTTAAGGAATCCTTCCCTGTGATCTTGCGCACAACTCCCATCGGGGTGACGATGAGGAAAAATACGATGGCAAGTAAAACCTTGGACATGACTATCCCAAGCACATGAGAAAGCCCAAGCCACCCTACCGCAACCGGGCGAAATATTAGGGGGACGGTCATGTTCAAGACATGTAACGCAATTGCAGCAGCAATCAGCACTTCCCGTTTTTGAACCATGTAGAGGAGCAGAATCAGTAGTACCATCGCCATTCCAGTGTCCCGGCTCTCTTCCTTGGTGATTGTTCTCTTCAAGAATTGCATAGCGATAACGTAACTCCTATTGTTCGGCTCGCCCACTTCCTCTGATCGCGTGGGGGTCTTCCTTCGGACACCTCATTCCGTTTGTGGAGGCTTAGCAGAGAGATGGTGAGAAAGAGCAACTAGAGCACTCTTGGTGCTCGTGAATGACTCGTGGTGGTGGGCGTCAGAGCTATGTCTGATCTTTCCACTGTCGGTAATCTGGGATGGTTGCACTCTCTCCAGCCAGATCTCGCGCCAGTAGGGGTAGATTCCCCTGGGGCAGAAGGTACGACAGCCACTGTATTTGGCTTGGCAAATCACTGAATCCAAAATGATGCACGGGGTTTTCATATCCTGCATCTTACCGGTATTCTCGTTGATGATTCGTGTGACTCTCTTCAACACGCGATACGTGCCTCCGCAATACGGCACCATCTCAGCGTCCCACAGTAGCCCGCGGTTCTTGCTTCCAACAGTTAGTGTGGCCAGAATCTCCTCGTGTGATTTCACGCGAACGAGTTCACCGGGTTGCAGATCGAGGGCGGTGCTGGGTGTAGGCTTCCCATCCGGAATGGTGCCCGATGTTCGGGGAAATTGTGGACCACCCCACAGGCTATGACACGTATTGTAGAGCCATCGCATAGGAGGACCAAGACCGATTCCCGCCTGGCTAAGGCTGTAGTAGCATGCATAAACTAGAGCCTGGAACATCTGCACAAGGCGCACATTTCCGGATTGATAATCCTCAATGTATTGGCGGACATCCCACCAGTCGAGATGGGACGTAGCGTAGGGAAGACGCGTTGCCTGGCAATGGTAAGTAGGCTCTGCGCCGGCTGCACCGGAGGTTTCCGCGCTTCTCCAGACGTCATTCTCGCCGCACCAGGTCCTTGAGGCTACCTGCGGCAGGGTAACCAGCACATCACAGTGATGCGTGTCCGCAGCGTTGTCCACAACCGGCTTCAGCCATGCCTCCTTCCAGAAAATCAGACATCCAGCCTGACAACCTCCATGACCGCTCCCGTCACAACGTGTTTCCAGATGGACAGTCCGTTCTACACGGCGGCCTCGTGTTGGAAATACCGTGTCGCAGGTTTTGTGAGCCCGTTTATACACACGAAACCGCTTCCCGCAGTAGGCGAACATCTCAGGCATAAACGGCATTCCATCCAGTTGTCCATTCCGGTCAAGGGTTGTGAGAATCTCTTCCTTACTGCGAACTTCTACCCAGTCACCGACCTTGAATTGTGCTGTCATTACTTAGCATGCCCCGCTACGGACCGTTGCCCTACAAGCGCTCCAGATGAGTGGCCATGCGCGATTGGACTAGGCGAAGGTTCCAGGGAAATCTCCATTCGCGCCTCTAGATTCTCACCGGGCTGCGGAGCGCTGTCTCTGCCTAGAGGCAAGAAAGCGCTCCGCCGTAAGCTTTGGATTCAAAATACAATCCGCCAACTCGGCTGCCGCTGCGCGGATAACGCGTGGCACGCTGAAGGGCAAACCAACTTCCCGGATTCCTCTCTTATGTGTGGCCCAAAACGCCCGCTCACGCCCGAGGAGCAGACTCTTGCCAAGAAAGCGATAATATGCTGCTAAGTGAGTGCGTAAACATTCCTCCCACTCTCTCTCACTCAAATACACCTTACCGTATGACATGAGAATATGCAGCATAGCCGTCAAATTGCTGTGTAGGTCCGTCGAGCGACTATTCAGGGAGTTTGACCGCACCCGTGTAAACGTTAACACTTGATGTACAAAGCCAAAATCAGAGCTCTGCAATAAGTCAAAACACACTTCTGTGTCAGCGTGAATGTTAGCCTCATTAAAAAACCAATGCCTCTGTCTCACTAGATCAGCGCGGTATAGGACTGAGTTCGCTGATCCGAACACATACAGCGCATCGAGCAAATGACTCCTGCAAATGTATCGGCCATTTATCACGCTGGTGTGGTAGGGTAATCCTGTCAAGGTCACACGCCGCCCCTCTAAGGTGTAGGCACTGACGATGCCGACGGTGGGATTCGCCTCGGCCACCGCTACCATGCGCTCGATGCATTCCGGGAAAATCCAATCATCAGCAAATACCACCTTGCAGTACTTACTGGTGGCGGATATGTATCGGAGCCCAACATTATGATTCACTATAGGGGATAACGTCGTAGGGTTTCTATACACCCGGATTCGTTGATCCCGTGCCGCATACCGGGCACAGATCTCGGGAGATCTGTCCGTACTGTTGTTGTCAATCACAATGTATTCCCAGTTTACATACGACTGTCTGAGAATGCTCTCAATACTCTCGGCCAAATGAAGTTCTTCATTATGGAGCGGTGTAATGATGCTTACCAGTGGCTGGTTGAACGATATCTCTGTCACAATGCTGACGCCTCCGATCATTTGGAGTGGAGTCTGAGCTATCGTAAGAGCTAATGAGCAGCAAGGCCATAGCGGCGCGTCTTACCGAGGGGTGTACCGCGCGCAAGTACGCGACGGAGAGTCCAGCCCTCCCACAGCCTGGTCAGCCGTAGGGAAAGAAAATTCTGCTTGTCGCGCCACGATCCTAACATGTGATGGACGCCAAATGGCCCAAATTGATGCCAAGTACAAGGATCACGGACATCGTCGGGAAAGAGGACAGTCAACCTGTTGGCGAGGAGCGGATTCTCAGCACAGGTGCGTGATACGAGTCCAGGCCCGGTAGTGTTCAGAATATAAAATTGTTTACGAAACGGCGACGGTATAGCGTTCAGCATTGGCTTCACCCATGTAGCGTCAGCCTGCGCACGCAGACAATTGTCGATGACAGCCGCTAGGAAGGGATGAGATTGGATGGAGCCAAACGCATAGTTGCCGATTTGCCAATCCATAGTGAACTGGCTCCACAAATATCTGATGGCGCTCAATTCCTCGAATGGCCACACGCATTCACATGAGAGCAGTGGAGTTAAGGACCTCGCGAGGAACATATCGAGATCGAGATAAAAGCCGCCGTAACGATACACGGCCAGATAACGAAAGAAGTCATACTTCTGTATACGGTAAGGAAAGGAACGGTAGGCTGCACGGTGCTCTGGCAACTGCTCCTCTATGAACGCATCTACCATTGCATCATCGAAGTACATGTACTCGTACTCAGAATGTAGTAAACGTACATTCACGAGAGCAGCCTCGAGAAGTAATGGCAGTTTCGAAGGCCCGGTTTGTATAATGCGGCGTGGTATCAGGTGCGCTCCCACGGGCTCCCGACCAGCGATCTCTGATGAATGTTCTAGTGCCATATCATCACCCAGCATGGGAATGCTGCTCTTCAGGGCTGGTCGCTGCTGTTGATCGGCGGCCTGGAAGGGAATATGTCACACTAGAGTGATGTCCAGCGAACCAAGTGGGCGGAGCGATAATAGAGAGAAGAAAGGAGATCCATACAGGAGACATCATCTTGAACGACCCCTCGGTGAAATTGTAGATAATCGCCAGCACAAAGTAGGCTAAGCGAAGCGCAAAGAACTCCGAGGAGGCAGCGACCGCTCGCATCACCTTGCGATAGCTGGTGGCGAGAAGGATGCCAAGTATGATAATACCGAGCCATCCTAGATTTAGATACACTTCCAGATAGCCGTTGTGGGCTTGATTGCCGCCCCCATTGATACGGGTGATGTCAGCCAAGCGTTGACCCATCCAAAAACTCTCGTATCCGGCTCCCACCCACGGATTGACAACGAACTGAAGCACCAGATGCCACATATCCGTTCGTCCGGTGAGTGTAGGGTCGCGTCCAATCGTTGTTAATGCTGCACCCCCGATTCCCAGAAACAAGACTGAAAACGATGCGGCAATGAGGGTAAGGATACAGAGTCGCACGATTGCGGGACGGCGCATGAACATATAACGATGCACACCAACGAGTAATGCGCCAATTAAGAAAAAGGAGCAGAGTGACGTCTTGGAATCGGCGATCCAAAGAAGCCATAACGACATGATGAGCAGAGTCGCGTCGGCAAAGTGCCTTCGTCTCCTGACGGCCTTTGAAGTTACTTCGCTGTTAAGGCACAGGCGCCAGACAGCCGCTATGCCAAAAATCAGACACAACATCCCAAGTGAGTTTTTCCCTGTTGCCACGCCTGTCCAATACAGGCTGCCATCTAGGCCATAAGCTCGACCGAGGTCGGGAAAATACCGGATGAAGAGGAGCGATGCTGGTATGAGTATGGACCCAACTTGAGCAAAGACGCGTTGCACTGCTGCCAAGGGGAAGGGATCGGTGATCATTACCACTACCATGATGACATCGCCGAGGCTTCGAAACCATCGCTTTAGGCTGATTAAAGGGAAATCCGACCAGAGGACACTGATGCAGCAATAGAGAAAATAGAGGGCGAGGGGCGTGTTGGCGGCGACAATGCTGCGCACATATGCGATGCGACGCGTGAGAACGAGGACGCCAAGAAACATGAGCACTGCAAGCACGTCGCGGTCGACTGGGCTACCCTCCATATAGCGTTCCACGTTGTCCGTTGGCCCACTTAACTGAAGCCACTCACTCACATTCCTTGACGCAGCGATCAATAACCAGACCACAGGTATCCATAGCGCGCGGGATGTCCGAACACTAGGATCGCGATGTAGATACAACAGGCCAAGGATTCCGAGAGTACAAGTCAGAGCGGCTAACTGGGACGGCATGTGTTCGGTGAACAGCAGTTCGTATCAGGCAAATACTACTGAATACAGTCGGTCAGCGGTCTTCCAGGAGCGCCGCGCATGTCTGACCCAGAGAACGCCAAGAATTGTTATCGCGAGGCCTCCGAGGAAGGACAGTAGCAAGCGCTGTATGTGGCCTGTGTTGCGGAGACTGAAATGGAGGGCGTGGAGAATTAGGATTTGCAGGATATAGGCAAATAGTGAGTATTGCCCTAGAAGAATGATGGTTGTCCTCAGCGGATGTTCGGTATAGACCGGTAGTGTGCCTATCAGGTATATAAGCGCAAGATTTACACATACACCCATCACCTGTAGTGGGTATATCTCCGCCCACACAGTGATGGCGGCGAGATAACAACCGTATAGAACAAGCAAAACAGTGGAGTGAGTGTTAAGATAGCGTAACGAAGAGTGTGGTACGTAGCCGACGGTAATGCCAAGAACGCCGAGGGTAACCAGCTCCGCATACGTGTTACTGGTGCCGCATGCATGCAAGGCTGCGATGAAAAGAATGCCGCACAATGCGGCTAGGTGGAAGATGTGCTGGCAATAGGGTGATAATATTGCGAGAACCGCAGACAGGATGAGTAACTCACCTATCGGTACCAGTATTGAGAAAGAGACTATAGCCTGTCCTGTAAGATACATAGAAACAACAGCTTCTATTGATGAGTGTGCACGGCCCGTAGGTATCACTGAGCGGATCGCAATATTGGCGATCAAGAATAGAAACAATAGTTTAAGGCCGCGGATCAGTAGACGCCGGGACAACACGAGGTTGCGGGATGCATACTTCTGGAGATATACGTGTGAAATAATAAAGCCGGTGATGAAGATGAAAGATGGAGTCAGAAAGCGCAGGTACTTGTAAAAACTACCGGTGGTACTCACAAAATAGTTTAGCCAGTGGTACACCACCATTAAGAGGACCAATACACCTTTTGTGAAGTCCAGCGCGACAATACGGCCCTGTGCGTTAGTCATTACATGACTACCGTATATCATTGGCGACGGTCATTGTCAGTGAAGCAGGGTCCTGGCGATATATTCTAAGGTCAGGAGTTTATGAAGTGAGGTTGTGTAGTTGCGGAGACCCTTTGTGTGATCATGAACTACAGCTTCAAGTGTGCGACGTTGTATATAGCCGCGGGAAAGACTGCGGCGGTCGAGGAGGATGTCCCGAAGATACTGGGACAGGACGCCGCGGTACCAGCTACGGAAGTGGTAGAACTTGTGTCGTCCTAGAAAAAGACGTTCGACATTTAAGGGAGCGAGAGCACGGTCAATACGGGAGAGCCAGTGAGGCATACCGTAGTCGTATGCATATTCCGCCTTTACGGTGAAATCCATTATTGCTTTGACGCCCAGCGTGTAGATAGTGCTCCGGTGTGGGATTACGCCCCGGTCGGTGGGGATACCGGCCAATGTGGGGTCGCCATCCTGTATCAACCGGAGTGAAATGTTATTGTTTTCACAGGAGGATACGGGAGCGCGAAAGACCGTTCGGACGAGTGCATTGTCGAGAAAAGGGGAGCGCAGAGACAGTTGGGTTTGTTCGAGTGCGAGGAGTCCGTAATGGTGCCAAGGCGCTTGACGGAACACGGCAAAAGAGAGTGGATGCGTCTTCACTAATTCGTAGTATGTGTTCGTGGCGTTCGTAATATGGCCAAGAAACTCTTGTGCAAAGAGATGCGGAGTGGGGTCTACGGGTTTAAATGCCCTAACACGGCGGAGGACTTCTCCGCCGTAGTTGCCCGTCATGCGGATAGGCGCGATGTTGGCAGCTTGTTGGTTCACATAAAGGTCTGCAGAATGGCTGACATCAATACAGCCATCTGTGAGGTATACAGCGCGCTCCGCATACTGGTGAAAGCGAGAGAGAAAGGTTTCTCCGACACGAATGGTTTCGTGTGGCTGGGAGCATGTCTCGGCTACTCTGCGGGCTAGAATAACGTCGTGGGAATCGCGAAACATGCCTCCAAAGGAGTAGCATGGCAGGGATCCAGGGGGAGACTTGTGCCATGCCATAATCATTCGGGTATCAAGACCACCTGTCAGGGAGATTCCTACACGCTCGGGCGCCTGAAAATACCGTGAAAGATGCGTCGAGAACACATCCCGTAGCTCTCCGTAATACGTCTCCGGCTCAAGGGGAGATTGATTCTCCCAATCGCAGGGTTGAAAATACTCTCCCCTGCGCCTCACACAACCGCCATGAAAGATCCAGGCAGAAGCGGGTGGCAGAGTGTAGATGTTCGCAAAGATCGTCCGGTTGTCAAGTACACAGCCGCACGAAACAAATTCTCCGAGACCCCGGAAATCGGTAGTTCGGAGCTCCGGGCGGGCGGCAAGAATCGCCTTCGCCTCCGCGGCGAAATAGAAAGTATCTTTTTCTTCGTGATAGTAAAGCCGCTGTAGGCCGTAGCGGTCATTGAACAGGAGTACCAGCCGTCGTCTTTGGTCAATGAGGAGTCCGTGAAACCGACCGTTCACACAGGCGGGAAACGTTGGGTCGTCCTCGTATTGGTGTACCAAGTAAGATGGGCCGTCCGTGTCGAGGGTGTGGCCTCGTGCCTTGAGATCAGTCGAAGTTCGTGGATCGGGGTAGTCTTCACCGGAAAACACGAGCGTGACATCTCGCCCCTCATTGTGAATAGGCATGCCATCGGAGAAGGAGCCGCTGCGCGCAACCCATCCCACGTACACTCCCAAGCCCTCGTCTATCCATGTGCCACTTGTATAGAAGGATTCGTGTTGTAAAACAGCCACCATTGCAGACAAGTCTTGGATAGCTTGGTCGCGTGGCGCTGTTGTGATGAGACCTACAATACCAGGCATACTGAACGCCTAGGCTGATTCCCGCATGAAGTGAAGCTTGCGATTGTGCCAAAGATTGCGAATTGCCCGGAGCCTAGCCGTCACGGGTTCGGGAAGCCGGTCCACGAGGCGGCGGTGGAGGCCAAGGCGCAGGGCGCACCATCCAATGGGGGTGAGGGGGACGTAATATCGCGGCACGTCAATTCGGCTAAATCCGTTCACCTCCTTAAACTTCATAATTCCATCCCACTCCTTCTTCCCGTAGGAGAAGCTTTGGTAAACGAGATAGGAGATGCCCCGAGTGGCGCAAGCTCGAACGGAATGCGCGATTAATGCATTCGTGGGCGCTTTATCCCGGTGCTTCAGTAGTGACAGGATATTCATCAGGTTCGCTTGTGTGTTCTCCTCATCCGCAGTCAACTTTACAAACCCGATCAACTCCTCGTTAAGGAATGCGCCAATAAACACGCTGCTGTCCAGAAAGGTTGCTTCTTCGTGATATACCGTACTGACATCTTTACCGTAATGCGGAAATCGGCGTCCCTGTCTGACAGGTGACTCGTTGTAAATCCTCCAAATACCCTTCACAAGTGAATCGCTGAATGGGACTTCCCGAAGTACAACACCCTTCTTCTCAGCTTGGCGGGCCCTGTTGCGCGCCTCTGGCCGGATCTCTTTCCACCAACTGTCAAAGCTGGTCACTCGCAATGCTGCGAAGTTATCCCACTCCATAGGGTATACATAGCGTGGGGGTATGTCCACCAACTTTTGAGTGAAGGTGAATAAGTCCACCCGTGTGGCCGTCTGACGCAGGCCTTCGAGGATCGGTTCGGGGGCCCCTAGGAACTCATAACCGTCGGCTTCCAGTTGGCACATGCGTACTATGCGCCCCGAGACGCGAAGCTCTCTACCGCACACTGTAATAAGTTGCTTATTTAGCAAATCGACACCATCCGACAAAGGGTATAACCCACACGCATACTGCACACCGGGCGAACTGATGGGTCCGTCCGCTGCATCCAACGCGTTGTTGCTCACCAACGGCACACACCAATAGGTGTTAGCGACACATGATAGGACGACACCAAGGTGGAAGTAATAGGATGCCCTCGTAGCCGCGCAGTCACTGCATCGGTCGCAGAGAAGTTCTCAATGAGATCATACCGTGTCAGCGCCACGGGATTGTGTATCCTTAGCCATCCAGTGATATGCACGTATCGTGATGTGCACCGCATAACTATATTTACAGGTGTTTACGGTCGGCTAAGGCCAGTACGTAGTCGACAGGCCTAGCGAGAGCCTGTACAACGCCATGTCTTACCCGGCCATGTGCGCGGCGCCAGATGTCCCCCGAGTGAACGGCATATCGAGTTAACCTGCTACCGTGCGCGTCAAACCGCCCAAGAAAGTGCACATCTGTTCCATGTGCCCCGGCAAGGTCACTCTTGAACTTATAGGGTCCAGGGTTCTTATCTGGATTAATACCATTTAGGTCATACTGTTGGATACCCAACTCCTTCAAGTGCTTAATCATGTGCCAATGGAGAATATGAGAACAGCCACGCGCGCGCAGTCCCGCAGTAGTGGTGGCGCCGAACAAGTAGACAGCGGTGTGCCCAAGTATACTGCATACGATGCCGGCACAAGGCTGTCCCCCAGTGCCACTTATCGCGACCGTCATCTTACACTGTTCCGGCAATCTATGTTGAAGCGACTGAAAAGTAGTAAGGTTGTTTGGTTCTGCGAAGTGTTTGCGGGAGACCATCTCTCGATACATGCTGACGAAGGTTCGAAAAGTGTTCTCATCGGAACCTTGTATTATGTCAAAGCTCGCTTTTTCTCCAGCTTTCAAATTGCGCTTCCAGTCGGGACCCAAATGTGCGCGCAGGTCATCAAGGCTCGGTCTGAGATCCATAACGATTGTACGGGTAGAGCCAAAGGAAGTGAGGGGGGCGAACTGCTCTTCTCCGAGAATCGCCGCGAAGTCAGGTGAGTCCGTTTGGTACAGCACAGGATACAGCCGAAGTGTCAATCCACGGTTGCAGACGAACTCGTTCCGGAGTGCACGAATAGCTTGGCGAAACACGTTAGTGGATGGCGGATCTATGGAGCGCTTCCATAAAGGGCCCCATAGGACGTATGCTATGCCAACTGGAATGAGCGGTAACCGCGCGATGCGTACTTGTGCGATTGCGACTACATTAGTATGCTGACGTAGAATAAGATGAGTGAAATGACTAGAGGTGACGTCGCCGTATGCCCAAGTTTGGTAAAGGTTTGCATCGGTGAAGTCCTCTAGTAGTCGATGCCAGACGGGTTCAGATAGGTGACTAACCTCAATAGTATAACCTGCGTCTAAAGGATGAGGGTATGCGTACATCATGATATGATTGTCAATATGGCAGGTGCTTATATAAGGGGCTATTCCGTGACGTAAGGGTCTGTAACAGTGGATATTCCGACTAGGGCACAGAGCTTCCCCAAATGGTCACACAGTTTGATGAGGAGGGTCATGAACCACGATTGCCCCCTCAGGAGCGCAAATGGGAGCAGTAAGATATACACTGGTACAGCTGTGATAGATCTAATGATGTCTCGAGATCCGAAGGTCGGAGCTTTCGGTTCTAGCGTTCCTCTCAGCAATGCCCGGCGTAACATGAATCTGCGATTCCAACGGATTGGAGGGATAACTTCATATGCTAGCGCCTCATTGCACCAAATGAACCGGAAGCCGTGCTGAATCATTCTGTAGAAAAATTCCTGATCTTCTCCAGTTCGAAACTCAGGGTTGAATGGCTGTTCTGTGCATGCAGCGAAAACTGCCTTTCGCAGGAAGGTATTTCCTGTCCTACCGTTTCTCCACGCGATAACATAGCCGGTTGGGTAAGTCGCACGTTGGTGAAAGTGACCGTCCAAGACCCACTGGGGAGGGCTCACATCGTAATGTGGCTTCACTGGACCGAGAACACCATCGACATGGTGCTTGTTGCAGGTGTTGAATAAGATGGAGAGCCAGTGCGTGATCGGAAATTCATCATCGTCTATGAGCGCAACATAATCCCCAGAGGCGTGTTCGATCGCTTTATTGCGTGCGAGCGCAATACTCTGTTGTGCCTCTACGCAATAAGTGATCGGAATGCTAGCGGTTGCGCTGAAAGCATGAACTGCGTCCTTGGCGGATTGAAGAGCATCGTTGTCCACGACAACAATGGAGTAGGTGAATAGACCGCCCGTTTCCTGCTCGCGGAGGGCGTCCAATAAGCGCTTCAACAAGTCTGGCCGTTTGTAGGTGCAAATGCAGACGGAGATGTGCGGTAGGGTCAGCATTGGCTCCCCGGGTTGGCCGGCCATTCGTATCGGGGGGCAACGGTGAGATCCGCTGCCCAGGAAAAGATTTCACGTCCTGCAAGAAACCGGTATTCAGCTGGGTGGATAGGGTGGGTTTCTACTTCTACAACAAAGTTGCGAGAGAGAGAAAAGATTCGGCGCAAGCGTGTTGGGGGATCGAATGGGGCAAGAGAGAAAAGGTAATCCGGTAGGCGGTGCCTGCGCTGTAGGATGGTATCCACCATCTTCCGGTACAGACGGTTCACGAAACTCTTTTCTCCAGGCTCAAAAGAGAAATTGCGACGCAGAAGAGTGCCAGCCGGAAGAAGGTCACTCGCAAGCACATTCGCGCAGAGATGCATGTGGTGATGGCCATCAATTCGTCTGGGTGGTGTTCCATATAGCCGAACAAATTCGCCGATCTGCGTGGAGACAACATATTCGAAGGAACGGATAAGCCCTGGATGAAACACAGCCTGGGCGAAGCGGTGCCGGCGTAGATACTGGGAGAGGCGTTGCTGGTGCTCGGTAAGCAGCGTGGAGACACCCAGTGCGGAAAATGAAGTCGTGAAATTCAAGTGAAGCCCCGCGTCGATCCCTTTCTCACGGGCAATTCCCGCCGCCCGTTCGGAGTCTTCCATGAACACCATGGCGCTCACTGACGAAACTGCCCCTGCCTGGATGCACTCCAGTGTGCGGTCGGTGTTTTCCGTATCGCGCCCCCAGTCGTCAGCATTTACGATCAGCATACCGGGTCGTTTCCTTAGGACGCTGCGAGGCGCTGCGGATGAGGAGTCTTTCTCCCAGTCAGAAATCGCCTCAACCTCTCCATCTGTTCCCGTCTCTGGAACGCAACCAACTCCGCGGAGACTGGACGCTGCAATCCACGCAGCATCGACCATGTGTAGCCAAGCCCTAGCAGGAAGCCTCCCATCACATACGGGGGTTTCGTCATTTGATACGCCGCTCGGAAGATCTCCCACAACGGGTGGTTTCCGATGGCATAGTCCTTGGCGCCATTCTTGAATCTGGCTGACAACACGCCGCTTTGCGCCGTTCCCATCGTGCGATGGTGCAGGCATACCTTTTCGGGAAACGTCCTTGTTCTCCAGCCCTTCATCCTCGCCGTAAGAACTGCAATGTGATCGATGCAGCCTCCCTTTACCGGGACATATCCGCCAATGTCTTCGAAACACTGCCGCCGGAACACTTGGCAGGCGCCGGACACGTGTTCGATGTTCACAAAGCGGTAATCGTAGATTGGGGTGGCATCCTCTTGGAAAGGCGTTCCGACCAGGCCGAGTGAGCCATCCTCGGCAAGCTTGTGGAGCAAGAAAACAAAATAGTCTTCCTCAAAGGAGATGTCGCCATCCAGGCTGGCGATCACTTCATACTCTATGTCTGTGACTCGGGCGTATCCGGCTTGGAAAGCATGCACCTTTCCGGCGAAGTGCCGCTCCCGGCGCTCCGGCATCCGCACCAGTTCAATCCATGGGTATTCGGCAGCATACCTCCCTACGATGTCGTCGGTTCCATCTGTAGAACCGTCACTGACGATCACCCATTTGACCGGCTGCACAGTTTGCGCCACCACGGACTGTAAGGTCAGTTCAATGAACTGTGCCTCGTTCCGTGCCGGTGTAATGAGGACGTATCTTGGTAGGGTAACCATGCTGGCTACGACGAGTGCTGTTTATGCGAGGCTCAGGGCTTCTACGGACGGGTGTTTCCTGGCGCAAAACTCACCAATAGACTCCACGACGAAGCGTGCTTGTGCCTCCGTCAGTTCGGGATGGATGGGCAGTGCGAGGGTTTCCTTGGCCGCGCGCTCGCTTTCCGGAAACGATCCTTCTCCCAGGCCGAGATAGGAGAAGCATTCCTGCAAGTGCATCGGTACAGGGTAGTACACTTCCGTGCCTACACCCTTCTTTTTCAAATCCGCCTGTAGCTCATCGCGGTCGGACACTCGGATAACATATTGATTGAAAATGTGGCGATCCGTCACCACCGTGGGTAACCCTACCGGCGAGGCAGCCTCGCGAAGCAGTTCATCGTATTGCTTTGCGTTGCGTTGCCGGGCAGCCGTCCAATCATCCAGGTGCGGCAGCTTGGCGGAAACAATCGCTGCTTGAATCGCGTCGAGCCGGAAATTGCCGCCGACAATCTTGTGGTAATACTTCGGTTTCGATCCATGGGCCCGGAGACAGCGCAACTTCTCCGCCCGCTGTGCATCGTTCGTGACTACCATGCCCCCATCGCCCGCGCATCCGAGATTCTTGGATGGGAAGAATGAGAAGCACCCGTAATGTCCGATGGAACCGGCCCGGCGGCCTTTGTATTCTGCTCCAATCGCCTGTGCGGCATCCTCAATCACCACGAGACCATGCTCAGCCGCTACAGTCATCACTGCGTCCATCTCGGCCATCTGTCCATAAAGATGCACGGGGATGATCGCCCGGGTCTTGGCTGTCACTTTTGACGGGAGTTGCGACGCATCGAGGTTGTAGGTTACGGGATCAATATCGACGAATACGGGTTTGGCGCCAACACGAGCGATTGCGCCCGCGGTAGCAAAGAACGTGTAGGGAGTGGTGATCACTTCATCGCCAGGGCCGATGTTCTCGGCCATGAGAGAGATGAGCAGTGCGTCGCTGCCGGACGACACTCCAATTGCGTGTGCGCAGTTCGAGTAAGCGGCGATCGCTTTTTCGCATTGCTCCACCTTCGGCCCCAGAATGAAGTGCTGGGATTCCAGTACCTCGGCGATGGCGACGTCCACTTCGGCTTTGATAGCCGAGTACTGCGCCTTAAGATCGAGCAACGGAACATTCATATTTCGCTTCCTCCTTTACAGTTCGATAAGACTTCGAGCCGATGCTCAGCTCGGCGGGCAATGGAACCTCTTCATCGAGATCAAGGCAGCGGAGGACGCCAGGCTCAACTTCCTTATAGCGGTAGCCTGTTTCCGGACACCGCATGACTCCATCGGAATCAGGTGATTCGAGACGGTGGCCATGCCGGCTCATCCATCCCGCTTGACGGGCCGGGTTGCCTAGCACCAACGCAAAGTCAGGAACGCTCTTCGTCACCACTGAGCCGGCTCCTACAAATGCGTAGCGTCCAATGGTGACTCCACACACGATCGTTGCATTGGCGCCAATGGTACATCCGCGCTTGAGCAGCGTAGTCTCATATAACGAATGCCGGTTGATCTGGGAACGGGGATTGGAAACGTTAGTCAAAACACAGGAAGGTCCCAGGAAGACATCGTCTTCTATCACTGCGCCCGTGTAGACAGAAACATTGTTTTGAATCTTGACATTGTTTCCAATCACGGTCCCGCCGTCGACATTCACGTTTTGACCGATGATGGATCGCTGGCCGATTCGAGCGCCTTTCATGATGTGAGAAAAATGCCAGATCTTCGTGCCGGCGCCAACTTCAGCCCCCTCGTCTACGTATGCTGATTCGTGCACAAAGTAGGGGCGTTCCTTTTTCTCGTGGTGTCCGTTCAAGTGGTCCAGGTGGATGGTCCCGTTCGCGAGAGCGCGCTGGCAGGCATCCAACACCCGCAACACTCGAAGCCCCTCCGTGCCGTCACTGATGGGCGGGGTTCGCGATTCCACACAGTCGAGAAAATGCTGGCACTCCGCCTTCAGCGGCTCGCGGCTGTCCAGCTCCACGGCCTCTCCCTCGGCCTTCACCGCCGTTGGAATTCGGTTCCGCCATTCCACCCTGTGGGGATATAACACGAGCTTGTGCTGGGCTGTGTCATCGAAAACTGCCATTTTTTCCGACCCCACAACCACCAGCCGTTGCTCCTTGATCGGATGTAGCCAGCTTACGAAAATGTGTGCCTGTACTCCGCTCGGGAAATCGAAATGACTCAACGTGACGTCTACTACATCCCGGCTGAGATAAGCGCTTCCCTGGCAGGACACGCGAACAGGCATTTCATTCAACAACGACAACATTACGGAGATGTCGTGCGGAGCGAAGCTCCATAGAATGTTTTCTTCACTCCTGATCTTGCCGATATTCAAACGGTTGGAGTACAGGTAGTGGATCTTGCCGAGAGCGCCGTTCTGAATGAGTTGCTGAAGCTTCAGAATCGCTGGGTGGTAGCGAAGGATATGGCCCACCATCAGGATTCTGCCATTAGCAGCCGCCAGGCGGACGAGCTCTTCGCCATGCTTCACATCAATGGCGAGTGGTTTTTCGACGAGAACGTCTTTTCCGGCCTGCAAGGCTGCTTTGGCCATTTCAAAGTGCGTCACTGCTGGTGTCGCCAATGCCACTGCTGTGATGGTGGGATCGGCAAGAACCGCGTGGAACTGGCGGTAGAATTTGACACCCGAGTACTGGCGCCTGGAGTTCGCCTCGACGGATTCCTCTGCATCACAAAGTGCCGCAAGAACTCCCAGGTCGTGAAAGTTGCGTACCAGGTTCTTCCCCCAATAACCTACTCCCACAACAGCCACACTGGCAGGGCAGTTCGTAACCGGTTCGCCCGGTGCGCTTTCCATGTAAATACCTCCGTTAGGTTGCGAATGAGATGCGGCTGTATTACGCCGCCCCCGCGGTCGGTGCTACGTCTATGTCTGGGACCCCTCGTAACACCCGCGCCGGATTCCCCGCCACAATCGTGTCCGCCGGCACATCCTTCGTCACCACACTCCCCGCCCCCACAATCGCCCGCTCCCCAATGGTCACATTCGAAAGTACGGTCACACCCGACCCAACCGAAGCCCCCTTTTTCACCAGCGTCGGCTCCACTTTCCAATCCGCTTCCGTCTGCAACTGCCCATCCGCCGCTGTCGCCCGGGGATAAGTGTCGTTGATGAACGTCACCCCATGCCCAATGAAGACGTTGTCCTCAATCGTGACCCCTTCACAGATGAACGTGTGGCTCGAGATCTTGCAGTTCTTCCCGACCTTGGCGTTCTTCTGAATCTCGACAAACGCCCCAATCTTGGTCTGGTCGCCGACCTCACAACCATACAAGTTGATGAACCGCGACAGCTTCACATTCTCCCCCAGCTTCACATCGGAGGCGATACAGACAAATTCGTTCATAAAGCTTTGTTAGTATGCGCCCGACACAACCGCCCGCGGCGTCTTCAGCAGGATCTTGATATCCATCCACACGGACCATGACTTGGCATACCGCAAATCCAGCCGCACCATGTCGTCGAATTTGACCTTGCTGCGTCCCTCCACCTGCCACAGGCCCGTGATCCCCGGCTTTACCGACAGAAGCCGCCGCTTGTGCCAGGTGCTATAGCATTCAAACTCATACGGCACGGGCGGCCGCGGGCCCACCAGGGACATCTCCCCTTGGAGCACGTTGAGGAACTGCGGCAGCTCGTCCAGGCTCGTCCGGCGCAGAAAACTCCCGAGAGGCGTAATGCGCGGGTCTTTCGCCAGCTTGTACACCGCCTTCCCGTCGCCCGTTGCTTCCGCTTGCGCTTTCCCCGCGATCAGGCGCGTCACGTACTCTCTGTGAATCGCCGAGTCGTTCCCCGTCTTCATCGAGCGGAACTTCAGGAACGTGAAGGTCTTGCCGTACTGCCCGACGCGCTCCTGGCGGTAGAACACCGGCCCCTTCGAGGTCAGCTTCACCGCCGCGGCAATCAGCAGGAAGAGCGGAGAGCCGATTGTCAGGGCGCAAAGGCTGCCCGTAATGTCCAACGCCCGCTTCAGCACGTGCGAGCCTTTCCTGCGGTCCATCTCCTGGCTCAGGTCCGGATGCAGCGCCAGATCCGCCGGCCCCTTGGGGCCTCCCTTCAGGGAATCCTCCGGGAAGACATGGCAGGAGAGCCGGATCTCCCTCGCCTTCTCCACCCCCAGACTCTCCTCCAGCGTCTCCGCCACCCGGTTGAGCAGGACATCGGATACCGCTCGGGCCTCCCCCTCGATCTCGGTGAAGATGACGCTCAGAACGAAACCGTCCTTGTACCAGCCTTTGATGTCCGTCTCTCTGGTAGAATGGGATAAGATGTGCAGGACTTTGTTCAAGACCTGCTCTTCCCTGCCCGCCTTCAGTAAGGTATCCGACTCCAGCAGCATGAGCACGAAACGCCGCGACGAGCGTTCCGTCCGCTTCCGCTCGATGCACAGCATTCTGGTAAACGCCGCTTCACTGAGAAACTCGTGGCTCGAGTGGCCATCGGGGGCGATAACGGTCGCGAGAGAAGTTCGGCTGCGTGTGTTTGCGGCGAGAATGTCTGAGAGCGGCTGACTCATATCTACTTCTCCACCTCGGCGGGTACGAGGTCTGCCGAGGTAAGCTACCGCCCTTTCGGTCCCAGTCAGAAGTAATCTTCTGGGCCGACGGGGAGATCGGCTTTGCCGGATAGAGTGCAGTTCGAGGTCCAAACCGCTGTTGCCCTACTAGGTGACTTGGAATCAACAACATGGCTGCCCATGCAACTGTTGGGACAGAGTCGCGCCGGAAACACGTTTTCAGACTTGCTCCCAAATTCTGAGAACATTTGTGAGACGAAAAACGAAAAACGAAGCCGGGAAACGAACCTGATTCCCGGCTCCGAAGTTGTAACATGCTACACACACACCGTGTTGAAATTGGCCACCGCCTGGCCTACCGCCCGGATCTGCTCCTCGGTCATTTCGGGGAACATCGGCAGCGAAACCTCCTGTGCGGCCACGTGCTCAGATACGGGAAACGAACCTGAGCCGTACCCTAAATCGGCATGCGCCGGCATCAGGTGGACCGGAATCGGGTAGTGGATCCCCGTCTGCACCCCCTGCGAGTTCAGCGAGTCCATGAACTCCTGCCGCCGCGGGGTAAGCACCGCATACACGTGGTAAACGTGGCGGTTGCCGGGCATTTGGGTGGGTAAGGTCAGTCCGCTTTCAGCGAGGGCACTACGGTAGGCGGTGGCATGGGCGCGGCGTGTTTCGGTCCACGCCTCCAGGTACCGCAGCTTCACCCGGAGCACGGCGCCCTGAACGCCCTCCATCCGGTAGTTATACCCCTTGAGCAGGTGATGGTACTTCTTCTCCGCCCCCCAATCCCGCAGCATCCGGATCGTCCGGGTGAACTCGGGAGAGTTGGTCGTCACCAGGCCGCCTTCACCATAGGCGCCCAGATTTTTACCCGGGTAAAAACTGAAGCAGCCCAAGTCGCCCATCGAGCCGCAGCGGCGGCCCTTGTACTCCGCCCCATGCGCCTGGGCGGCGTCCTCGATCACCAACAACCCGCGCCGCCGGGCAATTTCGAGAATCGGGTCCATATCCGCCGGATTGCCATAGAGATGCACCGGCAGGATGGCCTTCGTCTTGGGCGTGATCGCCGCCTCGATCTTCGCCGGATCCATGGTGTACGTCACCGGGTCCACGTCCACGAACACCGGCTTGGCTCCCGTGTACTCCACGGCAGCCACCGTCGCCACAAAGGTGCAGGGAACGGTGATCACTTCGTCGCCCGGGCCGACACCGGCGGCAAGGAGGGCAAGATGCAAAGCGCTGGTTCCGCTGTTGACGGCGATCCCGTATTTGGCGCCGCTGAAGGCCGCAAACTCCTCTTCGAAGGCCGCTACCTCCTTGCCGAGGACGAACTGGGTGGACTCGAAGACATTCGAAACCGCCGCGAGGATCTCGTCTTTGATCCCCAGATACTGTTGTTTCAAATCAAGAAAGGGAACATTCATATGAGTTCGTCTCCTTAAGCCACCGCCAGGTCCTGGGCCTTCAACTGCACGGCCCGTCCCTGTTGCTTCATCGACTTCGTCGCCGCCTCGAGAACACTCACCACCCGCAGGCCGGCGTGGCCGTCCGTAATGGGGGCCTTGCCGGTGTTGATGCAGTCGGCAAAGTGCTGCGCCTCGATCCGCAGGGCCTCGGTCACGTCGATCTGTGGCGAGTAGATGTCGCCGGAGCGGTAGCTGACCAGCAGCTTGTAGCGGGATTCGTCGCCGTTCTTCACGGTGACTCCCTTGTCATAAACCTTGATCTTCTCGCTGCTCTCGATGTCGTCGTAAACAATCATCTGCTTACTGCCCCCGATTAGGGTGCGGCGGATCTTCACCGGCGAGAGCCAGTTCACGTTCAGATGAGCAATCAGCGAATTTTCGTAAAACACCGTCACGTACGCGATATTCTCGGCCGCTCCGCTCACATGGCCGACGCCGGTGGCGGACACAGCTACAGGGGAGGAAGGCAGGATGTAATCCATGATCGACAGATCGTGAACCGCCAGGTCCCAGATGACATCGACGTCGGACTGGAATAGACCCAGGTTCACTCGCGTGGAGTCGTAGTAGTAGATGTCGCCCAGCGAGCCTTTGTCGATCAATTCGCGGATCTTGCGGACAGCGCCGGTATAGACGAAGGTGTGGTCCACCATCAGGATGAGCTTCCGCCGCTCGGCCTCGTCAATCAGCCGCAAGGCCTCTTCGGAAGTCGTCGTCATCGGCTTCTCGACCAGTACGTGCTTGCCCGACTGCAACGCCTGAAGCGCCAGGGGGAAGTGAGTGGACACAGGCGTGGAGATGGCCACTGCGTCAATGTTCGGGTGGTTGAGGATTTCCTCGAAATCCGTCGTGACCTCCACCCCGGGATACCGGCGCTGAACCAGGTCCAGCCGGTCTTGCTTCAGGTCGGAAACCATCACCACCCGGGTGTCGGGTGATTCCACAAAGTTGCGGACCAGGTTAGGTCCCCAATAGCCGTATCCGATGACTCCAATGCGAATCAAATCGCACCTCCTAATACAACTTGCTTTTACTAATGCGGAGAGTACACGCGCCAGTTAGTAGCAGGCACGTCACAGGCCAAACGGATTGGCGTCGCCGGAGTACCAATATGCTGGCAAAACAATAAGAAGAAAGGAAAATAATTGTGAAAGCGCGGCGGAAAACAGCCACGTACACTATGCGCGCGTGGGACCGTTCAGATCAGGTTTCGGCGTCACAATCGACTCGAATAGCCACTCTTCATCCTGCTGTAGAATGACAGCGATTTTGCCCCGCAGCTCCGGACTGGCCGACCGGTAGCCGTTGATGACCTTGCTCAGCATCGTTTCGTCCATTCCCAGTAGTTGAGCCAAGCGGTTCTGCCGGATGCCGGCGCGCCAAAGTTGTAGCTTGAGATTGGGATACACGTTCGGACCTCCCGTTGTTAGCCGGCGACGGGCAACGGCAAAGCCGCCGCGCGGATCACCTCGACATCGCGAATATCAACTTCCGTGGACACGGAACGGGACAGTAGTTCCACGGATAATACCAGGCGCGCCTGGTTCTTGATGCGCACCAGCAGCCCCTCCAGATCTTTCAGCGGACCACGCCGGATGCGCACCCAGGAGCCCTCGCGCAGCAGCGGATGAGTCAGCAGCGGGGCATTGACTTGCAGCAGGCGCTGGATTGCGGCGATCTCTGTTTCGGGGACGGGTTCGATGGAGCCTCCGCATCCCAGGATGCTTACTGTGCCCGTTGTGCGCAGAACCGTCATGCGGAGTGCGGGCGTATCCAACAAGCGGGTGAAGACGTAACCGGGAAAGATCGGCACATCAATCACTTTCCTGCGGTCCTTCCATTGATGCACTTCCGTCACCGCGGGCAGGTAGGTTTCGAGGCCCTTCGACGCGAGTTCCACGGCCACCCGCTTCTCAAAATTGGAACGAACATGTACCGCGTACCAGGAAGAACACTCGCCAGGGGGAATGATCACTCTTGCGGGTGCATAACTCAGAAGTTCAGACATAGCTTCGCCCTTTCGCTTACAGCGCCTCGTTCCAAAAATTAAGAAACCATCCAATCATTTGCGTCCGCTCTTACGGCCGCGGCCAACCGCTTACTTACTCTCCGGGTAATACCCGTAATAGTCACGCATCTTCCAGAGGAACCAATCCTCGGCGCAATTCAACACAATCCCCAACAACTTGTTTTTGGCAATTGTTTTCAACGCCTTGGCGCAGGCCTGCCGCTCGGTGTGATCCGGCCGCATCACCAGGATCGTGCCGTCGCAAACCGCGTGAATCAAATCGTAATCTGCCACAATGCCCATCGGGGTGGAGTCCACAATCGCGAAAGTAAACTGCTCACGCAAATTCCTTACCAATTCGCGCCAGGCAGCCGAATCCAACAATTCCGCCGGATTCGCCGACGTGCGCCCCGCAGGGAGGATGTGCAGGTTCGGCAGGTTTTCCGTCTGGACAACCGCATCCTGAAGCGAACACTGTCCGGTCAATACTTCGGCTAAGCCCGGAGCATCCTCGATTCCCAGCTTGGGAGCGATGGTGCTGTGCCGCAGGTCGCCGTCCACCAACAGAACACGAACGTCCTGTTTCAAAGCAAGCGCGCCGGCGATATTGATCGCGGTGGTTGTCTTGCCGTCTCCGGCGCCTGGGCTGGATATGGCAATCACTTTCGGTTTCGCCGCATGGTGAAGAATGTTGGTCCGCAGAATCCGGTAGCATTCCGCGGTCCTGCGGTCGCTGCCGTCAAAAGGCAGGACAGGTTGGGAAGCCCGCGCCCGAACTCTCGCGATCCGGTAACCGCGATCATTCAACGGGAGTTCCGCAGGCTTCGGCGGATAGGCCGTTGCCGCCACGCCATTGGTGCCCGGTGCGGGAACCGGCGCCGGGATCTCAATGACTTGCCGCACGCCGATGGCTTCCGCATCCGCGGCGGCCGGGTCAGGCTGGCCGTGTTGCTCCGTCTCGGTCTCAATCATCCGCACCACTTCGTTCTCGGTATGCTTCAATGCGTCGTAGATTCTGCTCATTTCGTCATTCCCGCCTTCCGCATCCGAAAGCCAAATTTTCCCGCCCAACGGCTCAGAAGCGAGATCTCGGGTTCCCGCTCGCCGTAGCGTTCCAAGGGAATCTGCTCGTAGACATTCGCTGCCGGCGCCACAGGGATCGGTCTCCCGTTCGTGCTGTGAGGAATGGGCTGCACAGGAGCGGCCACTACCGTGGGCCGGGCCGGCACAGTGACAGTTCTTCGAGGCGGCTGTGCGCCGCCGGCCGCGCGGAGATCCAGGTCGCGGACCACCTCGAGAACATCCTCCGGGGCGACCTCGTTGCGATTGGCGCCATAGGCCGAGACCAGCGCGTTATCGCAAATGCCGTTGATGATTCGCGGGATACCCCTGCTCCAGGAAGCGATCAGTTCCACGGCTGTTTCCTGGAACGGCAACGGTTCTGCCCCTCCGGCTTTCATCCAGCGGAAGCGCAGGTACTGATGCACGTCCGGCCTGGAGAGCGGTTGGATCTGTAGACGAACCGCTACCCGCTGCTTCAGTTGCCAGAGATCGTCGCGATTGAGAATGCCATTGAGTTCCGGCTGTCCGGCAAGAACGATTTGCAGCAATTTCTCTTTGGCTGTCTCGAAGTTTGTCAACAGCCGGACTTCCTCGAGAAGATCCGGGCTCAGCTTGTGGGCTTCATCGATGATCAGGACCGCCACTTTCCCCTCGCGGCGGGTAGCCAACAGAAACTGCTCCAGCCGTAGTAATCGCTGCGCTTTATTGATCGAAACCGGTATGTCAAAGTCGGCCAGCGCCAGTTCGAGAAACTCGGATGGGGTGAGCGTCGGATTGTAGACAAAGCTGGTCCGCATCGCCACCGGCGAGGAATCCAGCAGTTTTCGCAGCAGGGTCGTCTTTCCGGTACCCGCCTCGCCAGTCAACACCATGAAGCCCTTGCGCCGCATCACGGCGTAAGTCAGCCCGGCAAGCGCCTCGCGGTGGGCTGCCGTCCAGAACAGCACTGAAGGGTCGGGCGTCATGCCGAAAGGGTTAGTCTTCAAGTGAAAGTGTGCTTCGTACATCAGGGCTTCACTTGCCGGAACCCGGTTGCGCCGGGACGCCGATTACGATGGTGGGCACTCGTCCCAGAATCTGTACATGGGGCGGAAGTTCCCATTCTCCGAGAAATTGATCTTTTCGCAGCTCGATTCCTAACGCCCAAGCCAGGCTGAGCACGAGGCCCACGACAACCGCTCCGATGTTCAATACCAGCCGCTTCGGCTTGATGGGCGCACTCGGAATTCGCGCCGGATCCTGTAAGGTAAATTGTTCGGCCTGCTGGCGGCGTTCCATGTCCGTGGCCATTTCCGCGGACATCTTTTTGTCGAGCAAAGACTTATAGTTCGCTTTGGAAATCTCGTAGTCACGGGTGACGGCGGCCAGTTCCTGCTCCCGCATGGGCAGCCGTTCCACTCGAGCTTGATACTCCGCGATGCTTCGCAAAATCCGCTGGCGGTCGGCTACGCGGGATTCGAGTTCCTTCACCGTAAACGTCAACTGGGTACGGGTTGTCGCCACACGGGCCTTTTCCTTGTTGAGCTCGGTGCTCATTTCGAACGGCACGGCGGGATTGATGGTTATTTCATTTGCGGGAGCATTCTTTTTGGCAACAGGCGCCGGCGCTTTGGGGTGGAGTGCCGCTTCTCGCGCTTCCTGTTGTAATGCCGCCTCGAGTTCCGCTTTCAGGCGCCTGACCTCGGGATGCTCCTCCTGGTAGCGAAGGCGTGCCGCGTCCAACTGAGCCTGCAAATCCTTGGAGCGCAGCGGGGGTGGCGCCGGCGCTGCCGCTGTTGGTGTAGTATCCTGCCTCACACCGCTTGCCACAGTTCGCGGCGCGGAAGCCTGTTCCACTGCTCGCATCACTGCCGCCTCTGCCGTCTCGGCCAGCCGCAGCGTGTTCTCGAGCATCATCTTGTTCTGCTCGGCGCGGTTGATTGCATCCTGAGTTCCCTGCAATTCGGAATGCAGCCGCGCGAGCGTTCCTACCAGTGCTGCTTCCTGCTCAGGTAACTCGCCCATGCGCTGCAATTTGAACCGGCTCAGGTTGGCCTCCTGCTGTTCCAGGTTCTTGCGGGCCTCCTGGAGCTGGCTTTCGAGGAACTGGGATGTCCCTTCCGCCCGCATCTCGCGCTCTCTCAGATTTCCGGCAATGAACAACCCCGAAATCTCATTCACAACCCCGGCTACGATGGTGGGGTCGGGTCCCTCATAGGCGACGCGGAAGGCTCCGGTAGTCTGGTTTGCCCCAGGACGCGCGCCGCCCCAGCCTTTTTCCGGAATGATCTGTATGTCGCTCCGCATCTGCTCGATGACTTGTTCGGGAGACTTGGTCTTGCGAAGTTTGGGATAGAGGTTGAATTTCCGGATCAGTTTCTCTAACTGCGTGGCGCTGAGAATCTGCTGGCTGATGGTGGCCAGGTGTTCCTCCACCGGCACTTCGACCGTGGAAGCCACAAACCGCTCCGGAATCTTTTGTGAATCCACCAGGATGAGGGATTCGGCGTGATACACATTGGGCAACAGGCGAACGATTCCCACACCAACCAAAGCGAGCACGATCCATATCGCCACGATCACCGTCTTGTGCTTCCAGAGCATGCGCACGATGGAGAGAGGGTTGGCGAAAGGGGACATTTCGGGCGTGGGCGCTGGGATGGGGATAGGTGCGGGATGGGTCATCACGATTACCGCCGATGCGAACCGGCCCAGCCCAAACGCCGGGCGCCGTCAACATTTTGTTGCAATACGCCCTGTTAGGAGCAATCCGCTTGCCACACCACTTTCGGGTTGAGAATCTTGCGCTTGCCCCTCTCCGCCCTGACGCCGCTGGAGAGTCCATTGGGATTTTGTCCCAAATTTCGGTTGCCCGTCACTTGATCGCCATCGTTACGATGTTACTCGGCGACCCGTTGATCACCGCACGCAACGGCACCGCATCCCCCGTCACCGCACCGGCCGGAATCTTTACCGTCAACCGCCACACCCCCACCATCTGGGGCGCAAGGCCGGAAAATTGGATTTCTCCGAACGTGCTGCCGATGGCCACACAGACGGAGGGCTGCTTGCTGAGGCAGGTTACCCCGTCCGAGGTCGGCACCGCCACGGTGGATACGTCCGAAGGAGCCGCCTGTCCATCGGCGACCGGGGGACTGACCGGGCCCTGTCCGGTGCCGAGAATCGTCACTGTGGTACCGCGCGCCGCTGCGTTCTTGGCGCTGTTTGGCGTTCCGTCCTGATTCAGGATGCGGCCCTGATTTTTGGCGATCGTATCGTCCGTAAAGATGCCGGGAGAAGTGGAGGCGACCGGAACCGCGGCTCCGGCGATCAGTTCGCTCGTTTCGCTATCGCGCACTGCCACGCGCGCAGTACCAACCGGAGACGCCGAGGGAACCTGGAAATCAATTTCGCCCTTTGCCACGGAAGACAGCGGCGCCAGCAGTTGGTCGTTGACCGCCACTTCGCGGCCTGCCAGAGATTGGGGCAGCGCTCCGGCGGCGGCTTTCTCTTCGTTTTCCGCCAAGCCATCGCCGAGGAATTTGGCTACTCCGCCCAGCGGCAGCGGCGCGCCGGATTGGGAGTTCGCGGCATGAAGAACCGACGCCGGCTTGAGGAAATGCACGACGCGGCTGTTGCCGGCATCTCCGATGTAGAGCGTATCCTTGCGGTCCACAAAAATCCCTAGAGGCGCGACCAAGCCCTCGGGAGTCGCCTGCCTGGAAGTGGCGTTGAAGTTCGGCCCCGATCCCGATAGATCCCGCTGCCCAACGACCGCCGAAGCCGCCGCACCCGACAGCGGCAGGAAAATCAAAGACGGATAGATCAGCACACGGTTATTGCCGTCATCGGAGACGTAGATATTGCCGGTGCTGTCTTGAGCCACATCCCAGGGCAGACGCAGGCCGCTTGCGCCGCCGCCGGCAGCGCTCGAAGCAAAATCCACCTGCCCCAGCACGATGGCCGCAGCGCTTCCAGCCTGGGCGGCATCCCGGGTATTGGGGAAAATCATTACGCGATTGGCTCCGGTATCGGCCACGTACAGCGTGGAGGACGCATCGACAAACACGCCTTGCGGTGTGGTGAGCGTCTGCGCGGAAGAAAGGTTCGACGGCGTGGAGGAAGTGAAACCGGGCTGGCCGAACACGCGAATTGCCGCTGTGCCGTTCTGTGGAAATTCGAGGACGCGGTTATTGCCGCTGTCGGCCACGAACAGGTTGCCGTCGGCGTCGAGCGCGATGCCCGCCGGGGTATTCAACGAGAACGCGCTCACCGCGGCCGAGATGGAACTGGTAAAGTTAGCCTGTCCGATGACCAGATCGGGAGTAATACGGCCGGACTGGTCCACCGGGCGCGGATAGCGCAAGACCCGGTTGTTGCCGCTGTCAGCAACGTAGAGATTGCCGCCGGCATCCAGGGCAATGCCTCGAGGAGAGGAGAGCGAGGTCCTCGAGGGGTTGGCCGAACCGCGGGTGTCGACGTTTGCCAGCGCTGTATCGAAATCGGGCTGCCCGATCACGAGATCGGCTAAATCCCCCGTCCGGAAGCGGACTGCGTCGCGCCAGGCGAGAATGCGGTGGTTGTTCGTGTCGGAAACATAGAGCGCAAAGGGCGCCTTGCTGTAGTCCACCACCATTTTGTAGGGAGAGTTGAGGCTGCCCGGTTTGATGCGATTGGCTCCGTTGGCCTTGAAATCCAACTGGCCCCAGACCTTTGTGGCCGACTTCCCTCCCCTGGGAAACAGCAGCACACGGTTGTTGCCGCTGTCAGCGACAATCGGATTGCCGTCGGCGTCCAGTTTGATGTCGCTCACGGTGAAAAACGTACCGGCCGAGGCGTAGGGAAACGAGGATGGGTTGGCCTGGGTGCTGGTGAAATCCACCTGGCCCAACTGATCGCGGGCGGCTGAGCCGGAAACCACGGTGGAGGAAGAGAACACGAGCACGCGGTTATCCCTGGGGACGCTGACGTAGAGGTTGCCGGATGAATCCACACACAGCCCGGCAGGGCCGGCGAGCGTCGAGGCGGAGGCTTGTGCCGGAACCCCTCGCGTGGTGAAGCCAGGCTGCCCGAACACCACGCCGGCCGCGGCTCCGGCGGTCACCGGCGCGGAGAACTTGAGCACGCGCGCGTTGTTGAAATCGGACACATAGAGGTTATTCTGCGAATCGAACGCTACCCCCGCCGGCGTATCGAATCCGCTCGCATTGACTCCCGCCGTGCTTCCCCGGTTCGCCGCACTGCTGATGAAATCCAACTGGCCCAATACGAGATCCGCTTCCGGATTCAATCCGTCGAGGATGCCGGCGTTGAAGCGCACCACCCGGTTGTTGCCCGTGTCGGCCACCCAGAGATTGCCCTGGTTGTCGAAGGCAACCGCGCGCGGGCGGTTCATCGTGGACCTGCTGGTAGAGGCGGCGTTGTCGTTGAATGTGGGCTGGCCATACACCATGTCGGGTTCCACGCGCGAGGGGTTGGCGAACGGGTCCGGAAAACGCAGGATGCGGTTGTTTCCCACATCGGCGACATAGAGGTTTCCTGTTGTGGGGTCCACCGCCATCCCCAGCGGGCCGTTGAACCCTTTCGCGCCGATTCCGAGCGGCGCGGAATTCTGCGGACCCGGCTGGCCGAGAATGATTGCCGGAGCATCCCCGTTCTGGAACGTGCGTACATCCTGCCAGGCCAGAACGCGATGGTTCTGCGTGTCGGATACGTAGAGATGCACGGCCCCACCCCGGTTATCCAAAGCAATGCCTGAAGGGTTGTACATCTCGAGGCCTTGCACCAGGTTGACGCCGTTCTGGCGCAGATCGGGCTGCCCGAGCCCGCGGTAGGCGCTTTTGGAAATCTGCGCCGCGGCGGGGTAGGCAGCGAGAAAGCAGACCAGGGGGAGAAGGCGGGCTGAATGCTTATGCACGGGGAAGCGCCTCATCAGGGAACCACGATGGTGTCTTCGGCCTGCACCAGGATGTTCTGTTCCGGATGCTCGCCTTTGATGACTGCTTCGTAATCAAAGGGCAATCGAATCTGCTTCCCGTTTTCGTTGCGCAGAATGTAGATCTTTTTGCGCTTGGCATACTCCGTCAACCCTCCCGCGGAATTTAATGCCTGTAATACGGTCATCGAAGATTGTAGAACCACTGGTCCTTCCCTCCTGATCGCTCCAAGCAGATACACCTTCTGGCTGACGATTTCCCTGGGAATGACCGTCACATCCACCTCGCGAACAAATTTCGACAATCTTTCAGCGAGTACTTTCTCGAGTTCCGCGGGCGTCAACCCGGCGGCATTCACTTCCTTGATCAAGGGAACCGAGATCTTGCCGTCGGTACGCACCATGACGCTCGGTACGGAAGCGTCCGGTTCCTTCCAGACCAGGATCTGCAGGACATCGCCGGCCCCGATGCGATAGCCTGCCGGTTCGACAGTTTTGCGGTCTGGGCTCTCCCCCTTGCGCGTTGAAACGTCTTCGCCCATGTAACGCACAATGGCCAGAGCCTGGCCCACCAGCTCTTTGCTCCATCCGGCGGTAATGGCGTTCTGACGGATTTCGTTTTCTTTCAATCCAAGGCGCTTGGCATCCTCGATGTACTGGATGAGTTCGCGAGGAGTTTTTTGTCCGTCGGCGGCCCAACCAAGGGAAGACGCCGCGGACAGCCAGAGAGAGACGAAGAGCACGGCGCCTGGACGTAAGCGAGCGATGAAAGTTCTTCCCATGCTGAAATTCCTTCGTTGGACCGGGCTCATCGGGAGCTGGCAACAATTTTTTGCACGTTTCGGTCCAACGATCATTTTCCCATCTCTCTCTGCACTTTAGCTCGCCCTGCCGCCCTCGCCTTCCTCAGGATTCGAAGCAAAGGTTTGGGAATGTTTCGGCCCTTCTGGGAAGTTTTTCCGCCGCTGCTTCCCCCGCTATCTATGAGTAGCTTCAAGTAGAATAGCGGCAGGATGGTTTCGGAAGGTAAACTGCTTTATCCTTTGCCGGCGTAATCTTCCAAAGCGAAAAACAATGAATCCCTGCCTCCAACAGATTGTCGCCTGCGCCGTTGTCTGGCTGTGCGGCCTTGCCATGACCCCGCAGGTTGTGGGCCAAAATACGGGTGGACAGCCGCTGTCTATTGTTGTAGTCGAGGGACAAGGGGCAATTAATAACATCCGTGACCGCGTGGGCCGGGACCTGGTGGTTCGCGTGGAAAACGCAAGCCAACAGCCCGTCTCCGGAGCATCCGTCGTGTTCACGCTGCCTTCGCAAGGAGCAAGCGGCGCGTTCGTCAACGGCGAAAAGACGCTCCTGGTTACTACCGACGCCCAAGGCCAGGCTGCGGCGCGCGCCTGGAAACCGAACAATGTCGCCGGCAGGATGGAGGTGCGCGTCACGGCATCGTACCAGGGCCAGAAAGCCTCCACCTTCATCACTGTTTTCAACATGGCGGTGCAGAATGCCGCCGCGAAGAGCCATACGAAATTGGTGCTCATCCTGCTGGCGGCTGGAGGGGCGGGCGCCGCCGGGGCGATCCTCGGCACACGTGGATCCTCCTCCACCACTCCAACACAACCGCCGGCGCCCGCCACCATCAGCATTTCGCCCGGGGCGGGGTCGGTAGGGCCCCCGCGGTAAATCCGGACATGGAACTAATCCGATGAGACCTCAACAGCGATTCCGCCGCCCGTTTGCCGCGATTGCCGCGTGTACTCTGATTGTCTCCGGGCTTGCCAGCGCACAGACAGTAACTGCTCCGGTGTTGTCGGGGCTCAGTCCTACCAGTGCGGTTTCCGGAAGCGCGGCTTTCAGCATTACGCTGACGGGCTCTAACTTCGCTCCCAATGCTTTGGTGTACTGGAATCTTTCCATACCCCTCACCACGACATTTTTTTCCGCCACGCAATTGTCGGCCAACGTACCGGCAAACCTGATCGCGTCGCAGGGTGTGGCGCTGATTCAGGTGCGGAACGCCGATGGGGGGCAGTCGAATCCGCTGACATTCACAGTCACGCCGCCCCCCGTGAGCATCCTCACCGACACCCTTACCGCAGCCGTTATTGGAAGGGCCTATACCTTCAGCCTGACGGCTTCCGGTGGATCTCCGGCCTACTTCTGGACGGTTTCGAGCGGAGCGCTGCCCGCGGGCCTCACCCTGAACCCGGCAACCGGAGTGATCTCGGGAATTCCCACAGCCACCGGGACCGCCTCCTTTACGGTGCGCGTCACCGACAGCCTGCAAACCACCGTCGAGAGGGCCCTCCAGCTAACAGTTACCCTGCCGCCTTTTTCGATTGCGAACGATTCGACGTTGCCTGTGGGAACAGTGGGAGCCGCCTACACGCTGCTGCTTGCCGCCAGTGGAGGTACGCCGCCTTACCGCTGGTCCACCACGCTCGCTCCCCCAGGACTGGCTCTGGATGCAGGCACGGGAGTTCTGAGCGGCGCACCTACCACGAACGGCACTTTTGCGTTCACCGTGCAACTGGCTGACAGCTCGGGGCTCAATGCCTCGAAATCGTTCACTCTGACCGTGAATCCGGCGCCGCTCGTGATTGCCACCAGCGCGGTGTTCTCAGGCACGGTAGGGCTTGCCTACTCGCAGACGTTTTCGGCTACGGGAGGAATTCCGCCGTACCAGTGGGCGCTGCTTTCCGGATCGCCTGGAGGAGGGCTGACATTCGATCCCACCTCCGCCACCATCAGCGGCGCTCCGCAGGCCACCGGAAGCTTTCCCTTCACCATTCAGGTGACCGACAGTCTTGGCGTCAAGACATCAAAATCGTTCACCCTGGTGGTGGAGAATCCCAAGCTCAATATCCTCACTGCTTCGCCGCTGCCGAACGGCACAGCCGGCAGCGCTTATGTGCAGCGCTTTTCCGCGGTCGGAGGAACCTCGCCTTACACCTGGACGATCTCCGCCGGCTCGGTTCCGGGACTGACGCTCGACGGGCAGACCGGCAACCTTTCCGGTATTCCGACTGCCGCAGGCACCTTTAATTTCACCGTGACGGTACGGGATACCGCGGCCCTGACCGCTTCGAAGTCATTTTCGGTTCTCATCAATCCAAGTCCTCTGAGCCTAGCTACCGCGCGTGATCTTTCTCCCGGCGTTGTAGGTATACCTTTTTCGCAGAATATCGGCGCATCGGGAGGGCTTCCGCCGTATGCCTGGTCCGCCAACGGGCTGCCTGACGGTTTGGCGATCGACGCGGCAACGGGGGTACTCAGCGGCACGCCGAAGGTTCCGGGCCCTTTCACTTTCACCATCCGCGTCACGGATTCGGCGCGCGCTACCGCCGTGGATCTGTTCCGCATGACGATTGGAGTGAAACTGCCGGACCTCACACTGAGCGGGCTTCCGGCAACCTCGAATCCGGTAGACCAGCCGAAAATTCAGCTTGCCCTGGCGGCTCCCTTCCCTGTGGATCTGGCCGGCCAGTTGAATCTGGGCTTCGTGCCCGATTCCGGAGCCGGCGATGCGTCGATTCAGTTCTCCACCGGCGGCCGGAGCGTTGCTTTTACCATTCCCGCAAATACCACCGATGCCGTTTTCCCCGTACAACAACTGGGATTACAGACCGGGACTGTCGCCGGAACTCTGCGGCTGACGGTTGCCCTACAGATTTCCGGAGTCGATGTGACGCCGGATCCGGCGCCTGGCTTCACGACACGTATCGAGCGGGCCGCCCCGGTGATCAAACGCGTGTCGTTCACCCGGTCGGCCTCCAACCTGACCGTACAGGTGACAGGCTACACTACGGCTCGCGAGGTCACTCAGGCGGTATTCCGGTTTTCGGCTTCGGGAGGAGCAACCTTGCAGACGCCTGAAGTCACGGTTTCCGTGGAGAGCATGTTCAACACCTGGTTCCAGGATCCGGCGTCCGCCTCCCAGTACGGGGGCCAATTCACCTTCTCCCAACAATTCACCGTACAGGGCGACGCCAGTGCACTCAATCTGGAATCGGTCACTCTGACCAATCGTTTGGGAAGCGTTACCACAAAGCCGTAAAGTTTCCGCCTGACGCAGGCGGGAGGTACTACCGGGTATACATCCGGCAAAACTTCTTTCCTTGATAGAGTTTGGGGGGGAGAAGTAGTCCCAGTACCAGGCATCAATAGCATTGGAAGTCCTAGTACTTCCGGTCTTTACACTGGCGGGAGATTCAAGTACTCTGAGGGTGATCTCGTAAGGAACTGCTTAAATTCACGCACACGTATGCGTGAGTGGGGAGGTGTGTATGATATCGGAGGAAATGGTGGAACCGCCCGTGGTGAATCACGCCAAGCGGACTTCCACCCGGTCACCCCTTGTGATAGCCGCCGGGCTTCCGGCAAGTTTTGTCAAGCAACTCAACGCATCCTCAGACTTTACGATTCTTGAACTGAAGGGAGAGCCTTCCGAAATCCTTGCCGGTTGCCATAAGCTTGGACCCTGCCTGCTGGTTGCCTCCGAACAATTCATCCTGTCGCTCGATCCGCGCTTTCTTCTCGAGTTGACCGGAGACGGACATCTCAACAAGATACTTGCTATCTGTAACTCCGAAACCAATCTGGTTCCCGAACTGGACTTATTGCAATTGGGATGTTCGGGTGTTCTATGGACCGACATGCCCGTCTCGGACATGCACCGTGCTTTGCACGCCGTGGCAAGGGGCGAGTTGTGGTTCTCGCGGATCGTGCTTTCGAACGCCATTCGCAAACTTCTATCCGCCTCTTCGTCAAGACGATTGACGCCGCGCGAACGGGAGGTTTTGCAGTTGATCGGTCAGGGCTACAACAACCGGAAGATCGCGGAAAAGCTGTTTATCAGCCGGGAAACCGTGCGCTGGCACGTGCGCAGCCTCTATGCCAAGATCGGTACTCATGACCGGAAACGGGTGACGGCGATCGCCGCGGAAGAACGGTTCGCATCCTGAAGATTCGCCGGTTCTTCCCCCCTCAAATGTGCCGTTGGCTTCCCCCCTCGACCTTATGTCAGCTAGACCTTTGTTCCCATTTTAAAGGTTTTAGTACCAAGACTTTGCGAGTTCAGGGGGAGGGGGGAAATTCCCCCCTGTTCAAAATCCGGGATTTCCTGTAATTTTTTGGTATCGGACAAGTTTGACTATAGGCGCGATTCTGGGGAAGACGAGACTGTCCCGAGGGATGAGGAATAGTGTGCGAATTGCACTGATTACGAAAGATCGGTCACTTTTGCCGCTTTGTCAGGAAGTGGTGGCGAAGCTTCCTCTCGACCATTGCGAAGTCGTATTGGCCGAAGCTGAACAAGCCGTCGAAGCGGAAATGCATATTTGGGACCTCGACGCCAAGCCGCGGATTCCCGAGAGCCGGTCTCCGGGAGTGGATGTCTTCCTGGTTCGCCGCAGCTCTCTCAAAGCGTTTCTCGACCGGTTTCCTCACGCCGGGACAACCACTTTGTTGAAGCCGGTGAGCCCGGCGGCTCTCGAAGTTTTTCTCAGCCATCTCATCGGCCGCCTCAACAGCCAGGGCCAGGAGTCCAGCGATCCGATGAAGGCGGACCGCGATGCCCTACTCGAGTGTCTGCTTCATTCCACGCTCCGGCTGCAGGAGATGGAAGACGATCGGACGAACTTCTGGGCCCGCTCCGCCCATGATCTGCGCGCCCCGCTGACCGCCGCCAGCGGGTACTGTGGTTTGCTGCTCGAAGAACAGTTCGGATCGCTCACCAGCGGCCAGCGCGAATTGTTGCAGCGCATCGAGCACAGCCTCAAGAAATTGAACCGCATGGCTTCGGCCATGTTCCAGTTGACCGCGGGAAAGCAACTGGAGCGAAAGTACGAACTGAAGCGGACCGACATTGAAAGCTGCATCGAGCGCAGCGTGGATGAAGTTCGCTTTTTCGCCATCGAGAAGAACCTGACGCTCGAAGTGAACACAACCAGCCCGAGCCAGCCGTTGTATGTGGAGCCGAATCAAATTGAGCAGGTGCTGGTCAATCTGCTCGAGAATGCATGTAAGTTCTCCCCTCGGAATAGCGTCATTACCGTCCGCGGATACTCGGTCCCAAGTCAGACCCAGCATATTTCCACCGCCGGGGACCGGGTAACGGCTGGCTACCGGGTGGATATCAGCGATTCGGGGCCGGGAGTGGCGCCCGAGCATTTACAAAACATTTTTGAGGAGTACGTCTCCTACGGAAACGCCGGCGACCGGTCGGGTGGAGGACTGGGGCTGGCCATCTGCAAAATGATTCTCCGTGCGCATCACGGAGAGATCTGGGCCGAAACCAGGGAGAAGGGAACCATGTTCTCCTTCGTGCTCCCGTTCCAGGCCGTTCCGCATGATTTGGAACCCGTGAGCAGTTACGCGGGCGGAAAATAAAAAACAAGATCGGAGGATGCCATGCGCGCTAGTAAAAATGAAACGATTCTCGTCGTCGAGGACGAACCGGAGGTGCGAAGTTACCTTGAGGTGCTGCTCCGCTGCCAGGGCTACAACGTGCAAAACACGGAAAACGGGGAGGAGGCGCTCGAGTATCTGGACAACTTCGGCAGCAATGTTTCCCTGGTTCTGATGGATGTGGTCATGCCCCGCAAGAACGGGCTTGCCACGCTGCAACAATTACGCCGCTCTCACAAAGATCTGCCGGTGGTGATGCTTTCCGGCGCCTCGAGTACGCCCACCATCGTCGAGGCCATGAAAGGCGGCGCCAGTGATTTTCTCGCCAAACCTGTCAGCCACACCGAACTCGCCGCGGCTATCGAGAAAGCGCTCTCCGCCTCTTCGGTTTCCAGCTCGCCTTTTGCGCCCGAAGTTACGGGCAAAGGACCTTCGCCCAAGAACGGCGCCACCGGCCAGTCTCCCATCTGCGGCGCCTGGATGCGCCGGATGACCCCTTACCTCAAGCAGATCGGCGCATCGGACGCACCGGTTCTCATTCAAGGGGAGACAGGGGCGGGTAAGGAACTGGTGGCCGGTTTCCTGCACGCCAACTCCTCCCGCGCCAACCGCCCGTTTCTCAAGCTGAATTGTGCCGCGTTGCCCTCCGAGTTGGTCGAGAGCGAACTGTTCGGGTTCGAAAAGGGAGCCTTCACCGGAGCTTTCAAGAGTAAGCCGGGCAAGTTTGACCTGGCCGATACGGGCACGCTGCTGCTGGATGAAATCGGAGACATGGATTTCAAACTTCAGGCGAAGCTGCTGCAGGTGCTGCAGGACCAACAGTTCGAACGCCTCGGCGGCAGGGAAACGGTGCGCGTCAATGTCCGTGTCCTGGCGGCGACGCACTGTGATCTCGAGAAGGCCATCACGGCCGGCCGCTTCCGGGAAGACCTTTATCACCGTCTCAACGTGATCAATGTCTGTGTCCCGCCGCTACGCGAACGGATGGACGAAATCCCCGCCCTTTGCCAGCTCTTCCTCGGCAAGCACGCAGTTCCGGGGACCGAACCACCGGAGATGACGCACTCCCTGCTCGATGCGCTCACGTGCTATCGCTGGCCAGGCAATGTCCGGGAACTCGAGAATTTCATGCGCAAGTTCCTGGTCATCCGTGATGCCGCGATGCTGACCGAAGACCTGCATTCGCGCATGCGGTCGCGGGAGAGTGTCGTGGCCGTGGCTCCCCCCGACAGTGAACCGGCCGTCCTGGCCGAAGCGCCTAAGCCTTCCATGGAGAAAGTCACCGAAGCGCAACGGAAGATGGAAGCGGAAGTGATTCTCGGCGCACTCAACAAGACACGCTGGAACCGGAAGCAGGCTGCCTCCATGCTTGGCGTGGATTACAAAGCGCTGCTTTACAAAATGAAGAAGCTGGGGCTCGAGGATAGGCAGAACGCTGCCGCCCCTCCAGCCCAAGAGCCGGCGGAATCCAAAGACTGGGCGTCCAAACCCGAATCGATGCGCCCGTGGGCGCAGGTCGCCGGATAGCGACTGCGCAAATTCATCCAGCTCAGATGTAGGCGCGCACCGGCATCGGAGCTTCCTCCTGGAGTTGCTGGTCGAAGAGGAACTCAGGAAACTCCCGGACGCACTGATACGTTTCCATGGTGACGGCTATTGCGCATTCCAGCTTATACTCCAGCGAGTCGGAAGGGATGGTGACCCATCTCACCACCTTCCCCTTACACCGCACTTGCAGGTGGCGGTCGGGATAGAGGTCAATCAGATAATCAATCTTCTGTCCGACTACGAGGTCAGCGGAGCAGTGGAGAAGGACACCGTTGCGGCTGATGTTGCAGGTTCGGGCTAAGATATTGACGGGATCATTGTCAACCGCCACGATGCGTACACCGAGCTGGAGGTGATACCGTGGCGACAAGCGCCGCTCCATCAGGAAAAAGCCCTCCCCAACGCTTAATTTTTGAGACCACTCGCCAGCGAATCCGACATGCGCCCAGTGGAGGCTCCGCACTTTCGTCATCCGTCGGTTCCGGCGGCAAGTTCAGTGCAATTGAGACGCCAAAATGAATTTTCAGGGCTTTAACGGTACCGGTACACAGCTCTTCCGGGCGTAGAATCCTGAAATCAGAGACAGTTTCCAAATCGATTTCTTTGGGCTGTAACCTTTGCCCTGGCCGGTTCGGATCTGCGCTTTTTTTCCGACAGCCCTGGTAAAAACTACCAGCGGGGGCATGTAGTAACCGAATTGTAACATACAACATATTGATAAATCATGTGTTATTACTTTGGCCTCCCAATTGCTCCACGGGACCCTCAATCCTTTCCGTAAGACAAGTAAAGAGAAAGAGATAACACTGATTGTGACAACTGGTAGGCCGCCCCGGCGGAACGGCCGGCTTAAAACATTTTCTGGTACTATTGTTTCAGCATGCAGTTCCCATCCCGCCGCCAAGCAGGCTCTCCGCCTTCCCGGCGAACTCCCAACGGAGAAACGTATGCCCAGCCTCCCACTCTCCAGGTGCGTTCCCAGAGACCCTAGGGAACCTTCCCGCCCGCCCTCAGATCTTTTTGTCGCGGAGTACCCCCATTCGCAACAACAAAGACAACCGCTGGTACTGCCGATGATCTCTCTTAGAACTACTCCCCTATGTACGACCAGCTAATATCTGCCAAGCGGTCTCCACGGCGCGTCTCTTCTCCTGTTGTCCTGAAGCTGTTATTTCTAACTGTTTTTTTCCTTTGCGCCGCCCCCCTCTTTGCCCAAGGTGTCACCCTCGCGCTCTCCTCCGGCAGCGGAACGCCCGGATCCACCGTCAATCTCAACATCACGCTCACCAGCAGTTCCACTCAACCTGCCTCTTTGCAGTGGAGCATGGGATATTCCGCCGCCGACGTGTCTTCCGTTACGGTGAACGCGGGAACTGTGGCTACCGCCGCCGGCAAGACCGTCACCTGCAACCCTGTGCCGGGATCGCTGAACTGCCTCGTCTTCGGGTTCAACACGACCAACATCGCCAACGGCGTGGTGGCTACGGTGGCGGTGACTCTTTCCGCCTCCACGGCTAAGACTTCGACGGCGATCACCATGTCCTCCGGAGTTGCTTCGGATCCGAATGGACAGGGAATCACCCCCGTAACAACTACGGGGAACACGATTTCCATCACCCAGGTGCAGCAGCAGGTTCCCATCACCATCTCCACCAACCCCGCGGGGCTCGGCGTCATCGTCGACGGCACTTCCTACGTCTCCTCGCCACAGTCCTTCCAGTGGACTCCGGGTTCCACCCACTCCGTCAATGTCACCACTCCCCAGGGCTCGAGCGGCACCCGCTACACCTTCGCCTCCTGGAGCGACGGCGGCGCCCAGACCCAC